>Ga0315912_10000089_pt1 | contig 228253 bp, 197 predicted proteins | sample VfabasoilMG_FD_204469 | JGI IMG/M metagenome (GOLD analysis project Ga0315912, IMG submission 204469) | Garden soil microbial communities collected in Santa Monica, California, United States - V. faba soil | ecosystem: Environmental > Terrestrial > Soil > Garden | place: USA: California...
TAGCTCAACGGGCCAAAAGCCGTGACCTTCGCCGAGGGGTCCCATTCGACCTGAAACCGGCCCCCATACGTATCAAGGTGGGCCGCGACTGAAGGGTCGTTGCCGAGCCATTCGAGATCACCCGCAGGGTGAACCTCTAACGAATCGATTTCGTCTTCCATCCCTCTCAGTTTCAACATCTTCCGGCGTTTTGCAAGTCGGCAAGGCTATTCCACCGCCGGATTTAGGATGATTAAGTCAACTGAAAAGTTGACGTTGTTTTTGGCCGGGTGAGCGAGAGGGCCGGGTAGGAGGAGTCGCCGAGAGCGTTGATGGCTTTGGTGGGATTGGGATCGGCGTAACGGTAGGGCTCGTTGTTTTTCAGCATATGCCAGGCAATCGAGACGAGTTTGCGCGCGGTGGCGACAACGGCGACGTTGCGATTCTTGCGTTTGGCGATCCGCCGGAATAAGTCGCCCAGCGGGCCCGGATGGAGGTCAATGTGCTGAGGCGCCTGGACCAGCATCCAGCGGGCATGCCCCTTGCCGTGTTTGGTGATGGGGCCGTGGTAACACTTGTCGGCCGATTGCCTGGTGGAAGGCACCAGACCGAAGTAGCCGGTGGCTTTGTCGCCATCGGGGAATCGCCGCTAGTCACCGATCATCGAGAGCAGGGTTTTGGCGACCGGGAAATCGACGCCCGGCAGAGTCATTAACAATTGGATTTGGGGGGATTTGTAGGCGATTTTGGCCAGATGATCGTTGAACATCTCGGCTTCGGTGGAAACCATGTCCAGGAAGAAGAGCTGGCGGTCGAGGGCTTGTTTACCGACCGGATCGAGTTCCAGGCGCTGGAGTCAGGCGATGTTCTGGTCGGGATGGTTGTGGCGGGCCGTCGGTTTTACCAATGGCTACCGGGCCTGCGCGCGGAATTAGCTGAATTTGAGCGAAGCTCCGCTTCGCAGCAAATTCGCGGCTTGATTTACGATCGAGTTGACGACTTCACCTGCGGGAGGGCGGTCCTTCAGCAGCCCAACAATTTCACCGCCGACGACAGCCACTGTTTCCAGGTCATCTTTTGCGCGCGCTTCGGCGTATTTCTCAGAAAACATGCCGAAGGCGCGGAAGGCATCATCTTCTCGACCGTCCCATTCGTCCGTTAGCTTGTTGCGCAAAAAGCGGAACGAGTATTCTTTGGGCCATGGCACCCCGCGTAAGGCATCGAGTGTTTTGGTGCGAATGGTCGAATCGCCATTCATTGCAATCGCCTTGTCGGTGTGCGACTTCGGAGTGAGTGCTTCGCTGGACGCCCAAAAGCGCGTTCCGGCCACAACTCCATCGGCACCGAGCATCAAGGCTGCGGCCAGTCCTCTGCCGTCAGCAATGCCTCCGGCGGCAAGCAGAAGAGTTTCGGGCGAGCGGCGCTTTAGGAATTCAGCCACCTCCGGAACGAATGCAAAAGTGGAACGGGATCCTCCATGCCCACCTGCTTCGGTACCCTGCGCTACCAGCGCGGCAGCGCCGGCTTCAAGAGCCATGTCAATCTGCGAGAGGGATTGGATCTGACAAATCAACGCTGCGCCCGCTCTCTGGATCTCTGCTGCGAATGGTCGAGGATCACCAAATGAAAGAAAAACGCACATTGGCGAATGCTGCAACGCCGCCGTCAATACCTCCGGTGCATTTGCCAGAGCCCACGCGATAAACCCTACGCCAATCCTGGCCGGTTTTGCCCGGGTTAGTTCAGCATCTAAGTCAGGCTCCCCAGGCACAGTCCCGGCATATCCTCCGCCTACGATGCCCAGCCCGCCGGCACGGGACACAGCCGCTGCGAGCGCTCCGCCGGCGACGAATCCCATCGGCGCGCTAACAATCGGGTGCCTGATCTGAAAGCGTTCAGTGAACCTTGTCTGAATCAGGGAGTCTTCCCGTTCCACTGCCATATTTCCAGGTGCCCTTGGTTACACCAGGAGTATACCAACGAGGAGTATCGATCCCGGTTCGTTGGCCGGTTATCAGACTCACACCTTCGAAAGTCTAGATCATTGGTTCAGACCGAGAACTCGCCCATCTGCGATATCTACCATAACGGCTGGTAGCCAATATCTTGGATGATACAGCCCCCATGCGCAAAGGCATGTGCCATTCGGAGTTCCTCAGGCGTTGCCGCCCGGAACCGCCTCCGCAACGCGGGCTCGAAGGTATCACCCCAAACTGCATCAATGACGGCCTGGTGGGTCAATACGGTGTAGGCGGAAAGCAGCATTGAAAGGGAGAGAATAATCAGCAGATGCCGGAGCAGCATGCAGGCGATAAGTCCTCGATCCGTCCATTTGCGCCGTAAATCCCTGTCCTCTGTCCTCTAAGCGCCGACTGCACTACGAACCTAGTTCCACACAGAGTTGACAGCGTCAACTTTCCCAAGCTATCCTAGGTATGTGGTGATGTGAACATCGTCCACATAATAGACGCCCATTCACGTGTCGATCCGATACCCAGGATGGCCGCCGATATCAGTTGCAGCCAAAAGCCGCGGCGTGAAGTCCTATTTCGTAGAAACGGACTTTAAGAACACGCCGATCGAGATCGGCAACCTTATAACAATCAGACCGACCAGAGTAACAGAACATGAGCATACCCAAATCTTCAGCACTGTCGATGATGCAGCGGCCATTGGGCGCCGCCTTGGACTCGATTTTCTCCCGTGAACTGGATGTCTTCTTCGCCCTCGGCGTTGTGAATCCGCTTGGTCCGACGCTAACCTTGGTGGCAGCGCCTCGCCAGGGTACCCTCTCCGATGGATCGGTGCCGGTGTACCGCGTCTTACTGAATCCGTTTGAGCAACGGGTGGCGCGAGTAGGCACGATCAATCCAGGTGAAACCTGTTTGTCTGTGGAGAGTCTTGACCCGCTGCTGCGAATGGACCTCGGCATATGCCCTACCTTGATCCTGATCGACCGCCGGTTCACCCCTGAAGAGCGGTCTCAGCTCACTGGTCGGATTCTGGAGAAGTTTCCCGGCGACGTCGCGCGAGTATGCGTCCGTGTAAGAGCATTTTTTGGAAACCCGTGGGACCGAATTACCGCGGAGATGAGGGGCGAGGAGCCTCTCGAACGCCGGCCCGATCTCTCGAGTGCGATCCGCGTGTTGGCAGAGATGCAGAGTCTGGCTTCCCATGTCATTTCGGAGATCGACGCCTTTTTCGCCGCATGGCGTGGTTCCATCGTCGAGTCGGGAATCCCAGCGAGCATGGCGAAGTCTGCTCTCCCGTTGGAAGCGATACGCAACTTTTGGTTAAACGGCGTGGTCCCTTCGGTTTGGATACCGGTGGATCAGTCTGTGGAACCCGGCCAGTTTAAGTTCGATGCACAAGCTACTCGCACCGAGTTGCACGCCAAGAAGTGGCGCACCTTGGAAGGGGAGACTCTTCTCCACTTCGCGCTGCGAGCTTTGGTTATGTACGGATCGGACAAATCGTCTTGCGACATTTCGCAGCTCATGATGATGTACCGCCGGGTCATAAAACACTGCTCGGTGTCCATGCGCCTGGAATTAGTCTCCCGCATCGAAAGGGTCGTCCGGAACGATTCAGTTTCCGCAATTGCATTCCTGCCGATCGTTATTGCCGAGGAAGCAGAATGGGTGACGGCCACCGCGACAATTGAATTGGTTTCGTACAGCCGTTGTATCGACGGAAAGCCCGAAGTTTTGGGAGTGCTTCATCCGCTAATGGGGGAAGCGATTATAGTGAACCGGGGAGCGGTGATTGGGGCGCTGATTAGTATGGGCGAGGCTACTCTCATGCCTCATGTCGATGAAATGCGCACCGGTCTTGTGTGCAAAGAACTTGCGGTGGCGGCGAGGATCGACACCAAGGTTGTGCAGCACCACGCGGTTCAGTATTGGCTGCGCTGGGCCGAGAGCGTTGTCGATAGCCGGGACATTGAAAATGAGGGTATTTTCGGCGTCTGCGCATCCGCGCTCCTCCGATTAGGCCGGAAGAACCCGGACGGCAAAGTCTCTGAGAACGCTCGCCACTTTCCGACGGTGGAGCGCCTCAACGTATGGTCCGCCGAGGAGTATGCGATCGATATCGCGCCTGTGTTGTACCGGCTGGAGAGCCGAGAGCGTCCGCCCAAGGTTATGCCGCATGTGCTTACGGCCTGGGGCTTAACCCCAAAGACGCAGCCCGTTGACTGCGCAGTGCCGCCGGACGAGGCCGTTCCAGTCCCTGATACGCCGGCATAAAAGCGAACGGTGAGGACGACCGCGACGAGGATAATGTTGAGGAGGACTCCGCCGCCGCCGCCGCCGGAGGATTAGCCGAAACCCAGTTCAATCTCGGTCTCCACTATTACAACGGCGACGGCGTGGCGCAAGACCGCGCCAAAGCAGTCGCGTGTTTTCGCGCGGCCGCTGCTGGAGGATTCGCCCCCGCCCAGCACATTCTGGGAGCTTTGTATGCGAGCGGTGATGGCGTGCCGCAAGACCGCGTCGAAGCAGTTCGATGGTATCGCAAGGCCGCTGATGCGGGGTTAGCCGGCGCCCAAAAAACACTGGGAGTAATCTATTCCAACGGGCAGGGCGTGCCGCAAGACTACGCCGAAGCGGTTAATTGGTTTCGCAGAGCCGCCGAATCAGGAAACACGCCCGCCCAGGCCCGTCTCGGCTTCATGTATGAAAGAGGCCAAGGTTGCCTGCAAGACTACGCTGAAGCGATTCGTTGGTACCGCAAAGCCGCTGATGGAGGGGACGTTGACGCCCAACATAATCTTGGTGTCATCTATGAAAAAGGCCAAGGCGTGCCGCAAGACTACGCTGAAGCGATTCGTTGGTATCGTAAGGCCGCTGATGCGGGAGACCCTACCTCCCAGCACAACCTCGGCGTCATCTATCAAAAAGGCCAAGGCGTGCCGCAAGATTACGCTGAAGCGATTCGTTGGTATCGCAAGGCCGCAGATGCGGGGCTAGCCTCGGCCCAGCGCCGTCTGGGGTTCATGTATGACCGGGGTCTAGGTGTACGGCAGGACCCCGTTGAGGCAGCACGTTGGTATAGCAAAGCCGCCGATGTGTAAGACCCGGGTGACCGCTGATTTAGGTTGACTTGAACGCGGAGCACTTTCGGTCGAATGCAGGCAGCCTTTCGGTCCAATTGATGGGTCTCGAGTATTCATTCGGCCAATCGGCAAAATTGTCCAGCACACGAATCAATTCCTATATGCGTTGAACCCGCACGCCGCTTTCTAAGACGTGGATATTACTGACACGCCGACCGAAATCGACAACACCAAAGCAACCCGACCGACAAATGAGACAGAAAAGAACATGCCCCAATCTTCAACATTAACAATGCTGCCCCGGCCAACGCACGCGGCCTTGGACTCGATTCTTCATTGCGAACTGGATGTCCTTTTCGCGCTCGCCAAGGTGGATCCATTCAGTCCAACGTTGAACCTGGTGGTAGCGCCTCGCAACGATGCCGGCACCAATGGGAGGGTGCCGGTGTACCGCGTCAGCTTGAATCCGTTTGAACAACTGGTTGAGAGAGTAGGCACCTTAGTTCTAGCTGAAGCCTGGCTGTCGGCGGACAACGTTGACCCGCTCTTGCGGATGGACTTCGGCTTATGCCCTTCTCTGATCCTTATCCACAACCGTTTCACCCCGCATGAGCGAACTCGACTCACTGAGCGACTTCTGGGGAAATTTCCGGAAGAGGTAGCGCGAGTGTGCGCAAATATAAAGGCGCACTATGGAGACCCCTGGTCCCGCATATCCACAGAGATACTGGGCGGCGCGCCTCCCGACGATCGACTCGATCTCTGGAATACGGTCCAGGGCTTGGCAGGAATGCAAAGCCAGCATTCCCATGTCGAGCCGGAAGTCCGGGCCTTTCTTGCCACATGGAACGGTTCAATCAGTATCCCAAGGAGCACGGTGACTTCCGTACTTCCTGTAGAGACCATTGGAAGGTTTCTGACAGAGAGAGTTGCTCCTTCCGTTTGGCTGCCGTCGGCGGAGTCGGTAGAAACCGGGCAGACGAAATCGGATGAACAATCTATTCGCGCCGAATTGCACACCGAGGCGTGGCGCAACTTGGAAGGGGAGGAACTGCTCGACTTCGCATTTCGCGCTTTGGTTATGTATGGATCGGACAACTCAACTTCCGACATTTCGCAAATCGCGATGATGTACGTCCATGTCCGGGAACAATGCTCAGAATCCATGCGCATGGAATTGGTTTCCCGCCTCGAAGAGGTCGTTAGGGACGGTTCCGCTTCGGAAATTACATTCCTGCCGATCGTAATCGTTGATGATGCGGAAAGCGTGGTGGCGAAGGCAACAATTGAATTAGTTTCGTACAGCCCTTGCGTCGACGGAAGCCGATATGTGTTCCAAGAGCTTCATCCGCTAATGAAAAGGGCCACGATTTTGAACCGGGGGGCGGTTGTTGGAGCGTTGATCAGTATGGGCGAGGCTACTTTTCAGCCTCACATCGATAAAATGCGGGCGCTCCTCGTACGCTTTGAACTGGAGGTGGCGGCAAGGATTTCTACCCACTTTGTCCAGCACCACGCCGTTCAGTATTGGCTGCGTTGGGCCGAGAGCGTCGTCGATAGCAGAGACAATGAAAACGAAGGTGTTTTCGGAGTCTGCGCATCGGCGTTATTCCGGTTGGGGCAGAACAATCCGATCGGCAGAGTTTTTGAGACAGTTCGCCACTTTCCTACGGTGGAGCCCCTCAACGAGTGGTCCGCCGAGGAGTATGCGATCAATATCGCACCGGTTTTGTACCGGCTGGAAAGCCGGGAGCGCCCGCCAAAAGTTATGCCTCATGTACTTACGGCCTGGGGCTTAACGCCGAAGTCGCCCTGCGCTGATTGGTCCATTGAGTCATCCCAATCTAGCGACGACCCTAGAGTCTCGCCTGCCCCAGTTCAGACACCATCTTTCTGGGCACGGGTTCTAAAGGCATTCAATTGAACCGGCAATTTGGCTCGCAACCTTTTGTGACCTACCCGCTTATGATCGCGCGGGGTTGAACCGGTAGGCCCCTTCGCGGAAGCAGATTCCTGGAATAAAAGTCGAAAAAATCGCCGCTCCGTTGTATTGGGCCCACCCTGCCCCGCGACTAGCGAGATAATAATCCATTCCGACCATTCTCATCATCCAATCTCACACCGTTCGAGAAACGGGGCTCTGTAAAGATCTGCGCGATGACATCCGATTGTTTAATGGTCGCGCCGGTTACTCGTTATCAACGTCCGTCAGAAATGGCCGCAGTTTAGGAATTTAAGCGAATAATGGACCAAGCGACACACAACAAGATCGTCTCCTTCATTTGGGGCATTGCCGACGATGTCCTGCGAGACCTCTTCAAGCGGGGCAAGTACCCGGACGTGATCCTGCCGATGTGCGTCATCCGGCGCATGGACGCCGTGCTGGAACCGACGAAGCAGATCGTCCTCGAAACCAAGAGCATGCTCGACGAGGCACAGATAACCGAGCAGCGCGCCGCGCTTTGCGATGCGGCGGGCCAGTCCTTCTACAACACCTCAAAGTTCACCCTTCGCGATCTGAAGTCCCGTGGCAGCCAGCAGCAGCTCCTCGCCGACTTCGTGGACTACCTGGATGGGTTCTCCCCCAATGTTCAGGACATCCTGGAAAACTTCAAATTCCGCAACCAATTGCAGACGCTATCCAAAGCTGATGCTATCGGCACACTGATCAACAAGTTCCTCGATCCCGATATCGACCTCTCTCCGGCGGGCATCGACAACCACTCGATGGGTACGGTGTTCGAGGAACTGGTCCGCAAGTTCAACGAGGACAACAACGAGGAGGCGGGTGAGCATTGGACGCCACGCGACGCTGTTCGACTCATGGCAAACCTGGTCTTCCTTCCGATCGAGTCGGAGATCAAATCCGGCACCTATCTGCTCTACGACTGCGCTTGTGGCACGGGTGGCATGCTCACCGTTGCCGAGGAGACGCTAACGGCAATCAGCAAGAAGCGCGCCCAGCAAGTCACCTGCCTGCTGTATGGGCAGGAGATCAACCCCGAGACCTATGCCATTTGCAAGGCCGATATGCTGCTGAAAGGGGAGGGCGAAAGCGCCGACCATATCTTCGGCGGCGCGGAATGGTCCACCCTTTCGCACGACGCCTTCCCGGCCCAGGAGTTCGACTTCATGCTGTCCAACCCGCCCTACGGGAAGAGCTGGAAGAAGGATCTTGAGACAATGGGCGGCAAAGACGGGATGCGTGACCCGCGCTTCAAGGTAATGCACCAGGGAGAAGAACTCTCGCTCGTCACGCGTTCCAGCGACGGCCAGTTGCTATTCCTCGCCAATATGGCGTCGAAGATGAACGGCAAATCCGCCCTTGGCAGCCGCATCGCCGAAGTCCACAATGGGTCATCGCTTTTCACTGGAGACGCGGGCCAGGGCGAGAGCAACATCCGGCGCTGGCTCATCGAGAATGACTGGCTGGAAGCCATCGTCGCGCTCCCGCTCAACTTGTTCTACAACACCGGCATCGCCACCTATATCTGGGTGCTGTCCAACAAGAAGCCCGCGCACCGTCAGGGCAAAGTACAGCTCATCGACGCCAGCCAGTGGTTCAAGCCGCTGCGAAAGAATCTCGGCATGAAGAACTGCGAAGTCGCGGCGGAGGATATCGAACGCATCAGCCGCGCCTTCCTGGAATTCAAGGAAACGCCGGAGTCCAAAATCTTCCCTAATGCCGCTTTTGGTTATTGGAAGGTGACGGTCGAGCGTCCGTTGCGCCTGCACAGCCAGCTCACCCTAAAGGCCATTGAAACGTTGCGCTTTACTTCCGGTGACGAAGACTTACGCAGCGCGCTTTACGAAGAATTCGGCGACGACCTATTCACGAAGTTTGCCCAGATACTCCCCGCACTGGAGAAGCGGCTTGCCGACTGGGGCGGCGACGAGGAAGATGGCGACGATGACGAAAGCGGCACGAAGAAGGGTTTGCCCGAAAAGAAGAAAAAGAAGCTGCTCGACGCGAAAACCTGGGATCGCGATGGGCGCCTTGTCGAAGTAGCCACGAAACTGCGCCAAGCCTTGGGGGATGTTCTTTTCGAGGACCACAACGCTTTCCGTGACCGCGTTGATGCCGCCATCAAGAAGTTAGACATCAGTCTCCCCGCCGCCGACCTTAAACAGATCCTCAAAACCGTGAGTTGGCGCGTCGATTCCGCGGCGCCGGTCATCGCCAAGATCCACAAGCCAAGTAAAGTCAAGGCCGACGCATTACACGGACTATTCGAGATCACCGCCGGGGGCAAGGTCTCCGTCATCGAATACGAACCGGATTCTGACTTGCGAGACACCGAGCAGATACCGCTCCTGGAAGAGGGCGGCATTGCGGCCTTCATCCGCCGCGAGGTGCTTCCTTACACCCCGGATGCATGGGTGAAAGTGGATGCCACCAAGATCGGCTACGAAGTGAGCTTTACGCGACACTTTTACAAACCGCAGCCCCTGCGCACACTGGAGGAAATCAGCGCCGATATCCTGGCAATTGAAAAGGAGGCCGAGGGGCTGCTGGACGGCTTGCTGAAAGGCTCAAAGTAAACTATGTCGACTCAACGCTACTCCGTCACGCCGCATCCCATTGAAACTCTTCTCACCTGGGTGAAATCAGGCGAGATCGCGATCCCTGAAATCCAACGCCCCTTCGTCTGGGACTCCACCAAGGTACGTAATCTGCTCGACTCGCTCTATCAGGGCTACCCTGTCGGCTATCTGATCGCCTGGCGAAATCCGACGGTAAAGCTAAAAGATGGCACGCCGTCCGCGGGAAAGCGAGTGCTCATTGACGGTCAGCAACGGGTCACGGCACTAATGGTGGGTCTGCTCGGGCAAGAGGTTTTGACCAAGGATTACGAGACCATCCGTATCCACATCGCCTTCCATCCATTGCTTGAAAAGTTCGAGGTAGCTAATCCCGCGATTCGCAAGGATGGGGCGTGGATCGACGATGTAGCGGCGGTCTTCGCCCCGGAAGCCGACCTGATTGAGCTGACGGAAGCCTATGTAGCGAAGAACCCGGGGGCTGATCGCAAGCACGTGGGCAGAGTACTGCAACGGCTTGGCAAAATAATCAACAATCATGTTGGCCTGATAGAGCTTGCCGAAGACCTCGATATCGAAACCGTCACCGAGATTTTTATCCGAGTGAACTCCGCAGGCGCCGAGCTATCGCAGGCCGACTTCGCCATGTCGAAGATCGCCGCTAACGAGACCTACGGCGGCAATATGCTGCGCAAGGCAATTGATTATTTTTGCCATCTTGCAGTGGCGCCGGACTTCCTCGGGCGTATCGAAAAGGGCGACAAAGCCTTCGCCGCATCTGAATTTTTCCCTCAGATGCGCTGGCTGAAGGATGTGAAAGACGACATCTACGACCCTGCCTACACCGACATGTTACGGGTAGCGTTCACGGCCGAGTTTGGGCGCGGAAAACTGGCCGATCTCGTTGCACTGCTCTCCGGGCGCAACTTCGAGACCAGGCAGTATGACGAAATCATCGCAGAGTCTTCGTTTGCCAAACTCAAGCAAGGCATTCTTGGCTTCATCAAGCAAACGCACTTCGAACGATTCACGATGATCCTTCGGTCGGCTGGATTTGTGACGAGCGACCTTATTGGAGGGCAGAATGCCGTCAATTTTGCATATATCCTTTACCTTCGGGGACGCGCCGAAAAACTGGCCGCCGCCGAACTCGAAAGACTCGTGCGCCGCTGGTATGCCATGTCCATCCTGCGGGGCCGCTACACCGGAAGTCCCGAGACTACATTCGACTTCGACATTCGGCAGGTCGAGGCTCGCGGCCTGGTCAGCTACACCGAATCGATGTTGGAAACGGAACTACCCGCGAGCTTTTGGACAGGTATGCTTCCCCAGCTGATGGACACATCCTCCGGGCAGAGCCCATATTTCCTTGCCTACAAGGCGGCGCAGGTGAAGATGGGAGACAAGGGCTTCCTTTCCAGCGACATCACCGTGCTGGATTTGCTGATGAACCGCAGCGACGTGCACCATGTTTACCCGCGAAATTACCTTAAGCGAAAGCAGTTATCAAAGGGGCGTTACAACCAGATTGCCAACTTTGTGCTCGCCCAAAGTGAAATCAATATTGCCATCGGAGACAAAGCACCCCAGAAGTATTTTCAGGAGTTGGCCGACCAGTGTGACGGCGGTCAGAAGAAGTACGGTGGAATCACAAGCGGTATCCAATTGAAAGCGAATCTGCAGGCGCATTCCCTGCCTGAAACGCTCCTCGATGGCGTGATTCCAGACTACGATGCGTTCCTCGAAGAGCGACGCAGGCTTATGGCACTCAAAATTCAACAATGGTTTGGGTTACTGTAATGATCGCTAACCTCAAACCGTATCCGGAATACAAGGAGTCTGGCTCAAAGTGGCTTGGGCGTGTTCCGGACAAGTGGGAAGTCCGAAACCTTCGGACGCTTATTTCGAAGCGAGCCGAACGAGATCGGACAGACCTGCCGCTACTGTCGGTTGCGCGGGAGAAAGGTGTGTTCGTTCGCTCTCTGACCGATACAGATGAGAATCACAACGTCATACCTGAAGACTTGAGCAACTACAAGGTGGCTCGCGCTGGCAACCTGGTAATCAACAAGATGAAGGCTTGGCAGGGCTCAATGGGCATAGCTCCTTGCGATGGAATTGTCAGCCCAGCCTACTTTGTCTTTGACCTCCGCATTGCCAATTCCGCCTTCGGTCAAAGACTCCTTCGCAGCAAACCTTACGTAGCCCACTTTGGACAGGCATCGGATGGCGTGCGAGTTGGTCAGTGGGATTTGTCCATTCCCGGAATGCGACAGATTCCCGTGCTCGTGCCCTCGCCCGCCGAGCAGGCGGCGATTGTGCGGTTTCTGGACTGGGCGAACGGGCGACTGGAGCGGGCGATCCGGGCAAAGCGGAAGGTGATTGCGCTGCTCAACGAGCAGAAACAGGCCATCATCCACCGGGCCGTAACTCGTGGCGTCGACGCATCCGTTCCCCTCAAGCCATCCGGCATCCCCTGGCTTGCCGACATTCCGTTCCACTGGCAGGTGCGGCCACTAAAACAGATCCTCGCTCGAATGGACTACGGGACTTCCGAGAATGTTCGTGGAGAAGGAAGGGTTCGGGTGCTGACCATGGGCCACATCCGCGATGGCAAGGTAATCCCTCCCACAACCGGAGGTCTAGGTGCTGTGCCGCCGGGTCTTTTGTTGGAAAAGTGCGATTTACTTTTCAACCGTACGAACAGCCCTGAACTCGTAGGGAAGGTTGGTCTCTTTTCAGGTGATGCCAACGATGAAATGACCTTCGCGTCTTATCTTGTTCGTCTCCGCGTGCGTTCGGAGCACAATCCGATCTGGATGAACTACCTATTGAACAGCACGTCTTTTTGGCGCTACGCAAAGAGTCAGGCTTTGGTCAGTCTGCACCAAGCCAACCTCAACTCCAAACGATATGGTCAGATGGTAATTCCGATTCCATGCATTCGTGCCGAACAAGACGAAATAGTGGAGAACATTCAATCAAAGGCGGCACGAATCGAGAGCGCGGTCTCCCGCCTAGAGCAGGAGATCGCACTCCTTCGAGAATACCGCACGCGCCTAGTCGCCGACGTAGTTACTGGAAAGCTAGACGTACGCGAGGCGGCAGCCCGACTTCCCGACTCAACTGCAACTAACGCCACTGAGGCAAATACAGGCCCCTGCATCGATGAAGATGAATCGGTCGAAGAGGATGCCGTCGTATGAGCATCCTGTTCGAGCGTCTGAAGCCGAACGCGCAACGCGGCAGCAAGCCGCGATGTCACCTACTGACACACGGAGCTCAGGACGCCGTCGCGAAAAGGCTGACAGCTTTGGCGGCACCCTTCGCCAGCGTTGCGCCGACCGATTTTTGGATGCCGGAAGGATTTGCAGATTGCAACGAAGCAACTCTCCCAGAGGCTGAGCGGCTGCTGCCCCCAGAAATTCGGTACGAACTCAAGCGGTGGTGGTTGGCACTGCCCAACAGCAATTCCCAGACGCCGAACTGGGACATTGTCAGCACATGCACCATCGAAGGCAAGTCCGGGATTCTATTGATCGAGGCCAAGGCACACGACGAAGAACTTATCAAGGAAGAAGGCGGCAAGAAATTCAAGGAAGCATCGGCATCTCCAAATTCGCGCCGCAACCATGTGCAGATTGGCGAGGTCATATGTGCCGCTAGCGGTGCCTTAGCCGAGGATACCGGAGTGCGGTGGGCACTGTCCCGGGACTCGAAGTACCAAATGTCGAACCGGTTCGCATGGGCTTGGAAGCTATCGAATCTTGGCATTCCGGTCGTATTGGTCTATCTCGGATTCCTGAACGCCAACGAAATGAGGGACCAGGGGAGTCCGCTTATCGACGCCGCGGATTGGCAGAAGATCGTGAAGCATCATAGCGAAACACTCTTCCCAGCCGAAGTTTGGGACCGGAGTTGGACATGCGCCGGACAGCCCTTCATCCCGTTGATCCGCGCAATTGACGTGCCGCTCAGCGACAGGAATCTCGCATGACCACCGACACGAGCGAAAAGGGCCTGGAAACGCTGATCATGCGCCACATGACCGGCTTTGATGGAATTGGCGTCCACGCCGAATCCGTGGCGATGAAACCGAATGTTACCGGCACCGGTTATTTTGCCGGCAGCCCGAAACATTACGAGCGCGCCTACGCGCTCGATGTGCCGCAACTGCTCGCCTTCCTGCGTACCACGCAGTATGAGACGTTCAAGAAACTCGCGATGGCTGAAGACACTGAGGACTTCAACCGCGTGAAATTCCTCGCGCGGTTGTCCGCAGAGATCGGTAAACGCGGAGTTATCGATGTTCTTCGTAAGGGTGTGGAGCATGGCCCAGTCCGGTTCGATCTTTTTTTCGGCACACCATCCCCAGGCAATGCGAAGGCCGAAGCGCTGCACGCGCAAAACCGGTTTTCCATCACGCGTCAACTCGGCTACAGTCTGGATGAGACACGCCGCGCGCTCGACCTTTGCCTTTTCATCAATGGCCTGCCGATCGCCACCTTTGAGTTAAAGAACAGCCTCACAAAACAGACGGTGGAAGACGCCGTAGAGCAGTACCGCAGGGACCGTGATCCCCGCGAACGCCTATTCGAATTCGGCCGCTGCGTCGTGCATTTTGCGGTTGATGACAGTGAAGTCCGGATGTGTACGGAGCTTAAGGGCAAGGGCTCGTGGTTTCTTCCCTTCAACAAGGGCTACAACGACGGCGCCGGTAACCCGCCCAATCCGGACGGTCTGAAAACCGATTACCTCTGGAAAGAAGTGCTCACCCCGGCGGGGTTGACCAACATCCTTGAGAACTACGCGCAGATCGTCGATACGAAGAATGCAAAGACGGGGAAGAAGAAGTCCAGCCAAGTCTTCCCGCGCTATCATCAGCTCGACCTGGTGCGTTACGCCCTAGCCGATGTGCGCCTTACCGGGGCCGGCAAGCGCTACCTGATCCAACATTCGGCAGGCAGCGGCAAGTCGAACTCCATTGCCTGGCTTTCGCATCAGCTCATTGGCGTAAAGCGTAACGGCAGGGAAATCTTCGACTCCGTAATCGTCGTCACCGACCGGAAGATTCTGGACGATCAAATCCAGAAAACCATTAAGCAGTTTATGCAGGTGGGTGCGACGGTCGGCCATGCCGAGCGTTCCGGCGACCTGCGCAAGTTCATTGAGGAAGGCAAGAAGATTATCGTCTCGACGGTGCAGAAATTTCCCTTCATCCTTGACGAAATTGCTACCGAAGGCGGCAAAACGTTCGCCATCGTCATCGACGAGGCCCACTCCAGCCAGGGCGGCAAGACTTCGGCGGCGATGAGCCAGGCACTCTGCAGTAAGGCGCAGGGGGAAGGCGAGGAGAAGGACGCCGAAGATACGGTGAACGAGGCGATTGAGAAACGCATGGCGGCGCGCAAAATGCTGACCAATGCGAGCTATTTCGCGTTCACGGCCACGCCGAAGAATAAGACGCTGGAAATGTTCGGCGAGCCGCTGCCGCCAGACGCCGAGGGAAAGGTGAAGCACCGGCCCTTCCACAGCTACACCATGAAGCAGGCGGTGGAGGAGGGCTTCATCCTTGATGTGCTCAAGAACTACATGCCGGTGGACAGCTACTACAAGCTGGTCAAGAAGACCGAAGACGATCCGGAGTTCGATACCACGAAGGCCAAGAAAAAATTGCGCCGGTATGTGGAAAGCCACGACCACGCAATCCGGTTGAAGGCCGAGATCATGGTGGACCACTTCCACGAGCAGGTGTTGGCGGCCGGAAAGATCGGCGGTCAGGCGCGGGCAATGGTTGTTTCGAGCGGAATCGAGCGAGCCATTCAGTATTTTCACGCTTTCAAGACATATCTGGTGGAACGCAAGAGTCCGTACCAGTGCATCGTCGCGTTTTCCGGCGAGCACGAATATGGCGGGGCTAAAGTGAGCGAGGCTTCCCTCAACGGATTTTCCAGCGGTGACATTGCCGAGAGGATTCAAAGCGACCCGTACCGGTTCCTGATCTGCGCGGACAAGTTCCAAACGGGCTACGACGAGCCGTTGCTGCATACGATGTACGTGGACAAGGCGCTCGCGGGCATTAAGGCGGTACAGACTTTGTCGCGGCTGAACCGCGCGCACCCGCAGAAGCACGATTGTTGCGTGCTCGACTTCCAGAACAATAGCGGCGCGATCACCTTCGCCTTTCAGGATTACTACCGCACGACGCTGCTGGCGGAGGAGACCGACCCCAACAAGCTGCACGACTTGAAGGCGGCACTGGATGCGGCCCAAGTGTATTCGCCGGAGCAGGTTCTTCAATTTGTGGAGTTGTTCCTCCGAGGCGCGGATCGCGACAAGCTCGACCCGATCCTGGATGCCTGCGTGGCGGTTTATGTTGAAAGGCTTGACGAGGACAGTCAGGTTGATTTCAAAGGCAAGGCCAAGGTCTTCTGCCGCACTTATAGCTTCCTCTCCTCGGTGATTCCCTACAACAACGCGGAGTGGGAGAAGCTCTCGATCCTCCTCAATCTGCTGATACCCAAACTGCCCGCACCGCAGGAGGAGGACCTGGCCAAGGGCATCCTCGAAACCATCGACATGGATAGCTACCGCGTAGAAAAGAAGGCCGCGCTGAAGATCGCACTGGAGGACAAGGATGCGGAGATCGAGCCGGTGCCGACCGATACTAGCGGCCGTAAGGGCGAGCCCGAGCTTGATCGCCTTAGCAATATCCTGAAGACGTTTAACGAGCAATTCGGCACGTTATTCACGGACACCGACCGGGTTGCAAAACGGATCCGGGACGACATCGCCCCGAAAGTCGCCGCCGACGCAGCTTACCGGAACGCTAAAGAGAATACGCCGCATACGGCGCGCATGGCCCACGACCAGGCTCTCGGCAAGGTGATGCAGCTATTGTTGAAGGACGATACGCAGGTTTACAAACAGTTTGTGGAGAACGAATCGTTTAAACGACTGGTTGGCGATATGGTTTATGCGCTGACAAGCCAGTGATCGTAGTCCCGAGAGCCACTTGCAAAATGCGGGGTGTTCTGTGGAAAATCTGACAAAGGAAAAATAAAAGAGCAGCTCCCGCCCTGTTCGAACGCCTGATAGGATCCGGGATTTTCAAGAACTCGAAAACGTAGGGTTCGCATACCAGATCGGCAGGCCGCGCGACGACCTGGCCTTGCTCAGCCAATTGAAGAATTCCCGCCTTGTCTTTTGAGGCAGCGAAGCGCAGGAATAGTGAAGAGGCCTTCCGGCGCCTGAGTTCGCCGACCGACCAGCGTTCGGCGGTCGACTGCTTCTCGTAGAACCCGCGTTCCAGATCGTCGTCGATCTTGAGAAGTTCCACATAGTGGGGACCATGCCGGAGCCCGAGATCGGCGGCCAACTGGTTGATCAGCGCTTTACCGTATTCGGCGCGGAAACTGCCCGCCTGCTCGACTCGACGATATACCGTCCCACCTGCCAGTAGGTTTCGATGAGTTCCGTGTTCACCGCCCGCGCGGCGCGGCCCCGGCCCCGGGGTGTCGGCGTCTGAGATCTGTTCCAGCAGTTGCTGGCAACCGCCCGAGCCGGTCAGTTCCATAACGCTCCCATCCTCTTGTTGAGATGCTCGTTGACTCGGGCGGTCCGCACTCGGACTCGGCAGCACCGGCAACGCGGCGGAATTCTCGATCGAACCTTCGCGATGCGTTCTGCGCCGGCCCGTCCTGCCCTTACCGTCTAAACATCTCAAAATAAACAACCTTATTGATGCACGGAAAAACCGCGAATTATCCTGGAAAGTCGGTCCCTAAATTTTGAAATTTATTTTTCCTTTAGAATCAGTAGCTTTGTACTGTAAAGTGCCGGACACCCCTTGAACATCTGCTAGATTCGGATCAGCTCAAGGGAAGCGACCTGAACGAGCAAATACGCAAAAAGGCCCTCCGGCCAAAACCGGAGGGCCTTTTTGCGTCTAAACGCCACAAAAAGGAGAGACCATATGCTGTCAAAAGAAGAACGAGCCCGCATATCCCGCGAAAACGGAGCCAAATCAAAAGGACCCGTCACCCCCGAGGGTAAGGAGAAATCCGCCCGGAACGCCATCCAACACGGCCAGCGAGCGACCAAGCTCGCACACTTCGCGCCGCCCCACTATGCCGCCCTGGCCAACGAAGAACGCCGCGCGTTCTACGAACTCCTCGACGACATGGCCGCCGTCTACCAACCCGTCAACGCCGTCGCCGCCGGTATTGTCCGCGACATCGCCGTCGCCCGCTGGCAGATGATGCGCCTGGACACCTGCATCACCACTGAGTGGAACCTTGCCCTCATCGAAGGCGCCCGGCATCCCCTCGAACTCGCCCCCGAACTCGGCGAAATGGAGCTCATGTCCCGCTCCGTCCAATCCGTCTACGGCAACTCCGGCGCCGTATCCAAGCTCAATCGCGAAATTGACCGGCTCGTCAAGCGCGTAGCCAATCTCCAGCGCCAGCTCAGAGACATCCACCGCCACTTCCCCTCCGGTCCGCCCCCCAAGCGAACCCAACCCGATCCTCCGCAACCTGTTGAAAATACGAAGGAACAGGAACAGCCAATCCGAATAACCGAAAACACACCCGAGGTGATCGCCTACTACAAAAAGCTCTATCCGAACCGCGAAATCATCGTGCTCCCGCCCGACGACGTCGCCCTGGGCATCGACGTCGAAGACGACATGCCCGAAATACCCAGAATCCAGACTTAAAGGACACAATCATGGAACCACAATTCATTACGCTCGGCCCAAAGATCTTCGATCTAATCGCCGCGGCGCTACCCGTGTCGATCGACACAGAAACCGAAACAGCCGAACCACAATCGGTCTCCGAGTGGGCCGAAAAGCTGCTTAACTTCAAAGCCAGCTCCAAACAGGCCGAAGTGCTCGACACAGATTCGAAATACATGATCCTGTGCTGCAACCGGCAATGGGGCAAGACCACGACGATCGCCCTGAAAAGCCTCCACAGAGCGCTCTCAGAAAAGAATCACAGCATAGTCATCATTTCCCGGACCAAGATCCAGGCTGCAATCCTGATCGAGCGCGCCTGCAACTTCGCCGCCATGCTCGGCCACAAAATCCGCCGCGCCCTAGGCCAGCGTCTGTCATTGAAACTACCCAACGGGAGCTCAATTATCGCCGTGCCCCACAGCCAGGACACCAGTGTCGGCAACACCGCCAATGTCCTGGTAGTCGACGAAGCCGCGCTCGTTAAGGACCAGGTCTACGCCACCGTTTCGCCCTTCGTCGGACGAACCCACGGCTCCATTTGGCTCATGTCCACGCCGCGCCGCCAGACCGGTTTCTTCTACAACATCTGGCACGGCAAGGACACCCGCTGGAAGAAAATCTTCTCGACAGTCAAGGACTGCCCGGAATTCGACCCCAGCTACCTGGAAATGCAACGCGAACTAGACCCAACCAAATACCGCCAGGACTTCCTGTGCGAATTCATCCAACCAGCCGGCCGTCTAATAGACCGCGAAACCCTAATGCGAATGATCGATCCCAATATCGACCAATGGCAGGTCCCGCAATCAACCGAAAGACCCAAGAAATAACCATCCGCGTTCATCCTGCTTATCTGTGGCTGACCAATCTTGGCTAACCCCATCGTCGGTACGCCGCACCAGATCCTTCTCAACTGAATATTACTGCCCGCGAGCCAACCGCTCCGCCAGCATCGGCGGCAGGCCGGAGTCCCGTACCCGCTGCTGCGCCCCGTTCAAGTCATACGGGATCCGCCGCAGCAGCACGCGGTTCTGTTCGCTGTCGTACAAGGCGCACGACGCTCGCCAATCGCGGTCTCGCGGCTGGCCCACCGAGCCGGGATTGATCAGATAATGATCGCCCGGCTCCAACTCGATCAGCGACGCCTCCTCCTCCGCTCCGACCGTAGGCAGCATCATGCCCTGGTCGCCGTGGAATCGAATGGCGCACTGCAAATGAGTGTGGCCGAAAAAGACGAGCGTAGTCTGCATCACCTGCCGCGCCCGGATAATCTCCTGCGCATCCAAAAGGTACTCGTCTTCATGGAACGGCGACCCGTGCACAAGTTGAAACTTGTTCTCAATCCAAACGGGCCCCTGCGGCAGCATCCGCAGCCACTCCAGGTTCTCCGGCGTCAACTGCGTCATCGTCCACTTCACCGCCGCTTGCGCCAGCGGATTGTAGTCGTCCGTATCGTCCAGCCCGCAGCACGCCTTATCGTGGTTGCCGCGGATCACCACTTCACAGTTCGTTCTGGCCCAATCGCAGATCTCGTTCGGACTCGCACAATAGTCAACAAAATCGCCGCAGCAGAGGATCTGATCATAGAGCCCCTCGTTCGCCGCCAGCACGGCGCGAAGGCCTTCTAAATTGGCATGTATATCACTAACGATCAAGTAGCGCACAGGCGGACCAATGCAACCTCTGGCGCCGCGCCTATTCGGACCGGTACGCCTACAGTACCGATGCCGCGCGTAACGTAGAGATGCGATTTCTCTTTCTGATAATGGCCGTACACGTACGGGGTAAAAAACCGGGCTAAATTCAAATGCTGATTCAGATACTCTACCGTGACTTGGCCCCCGTGTGTGTGACCCGCCAAAGTCAGGTCCCACCCCTGCGCCGCCGCTGTCTCGAACACATCTGGATTATGCGACAGCAAAACCTGAAACGACCCGGCCTCCTGAAGCGCCTTGGTTCCCTGCAGATATACACTGTGCATCTTCTGGTAGTCGACGCCTGCCAGTCGCATCCTCGCGCCGCCAAATCGCAGCGTCGTGCCCTCCCCGCGCAGGAATCGTAGTCCCATTCGCGCCGCCTGCGCCGTGGCATAAGCCTCGCAATTGGCGTAAATCTCATGATTCCCCAGGCACCCGTAAACTCCCGCGTCTGCCCGCAGCCGCTTCAACTCCCGCAAGCAGTCGTCCAACGGATCGCCGTCGCGAGTAATCAGATCACCGGTAACCACCGACAAATGAGGCCGGAACCCATTGGCAATCTCCACCGCTGCCGCTACGTCCTCAACGGTGACGAAACTGCTCAGGTGAATATCGCTAATCTGCGCAATCCGGAGGCCGTTCAAATCCTTCGGCAGTCCCGGGATATGGATGTCAACCTCCGTCGGCGCTAGATTCCGCCGCTCGACAAATGCGCCATACCCCAACGCCAGCGCCGGTGCGGCTACTACCGCGGACTGCGCTACCTGCAGCAAACCGCGGCGAACCAAATCCGGCGGCGGAGTAGCCTTTCCCATACGCCGGGATATCGCCAGCGCCGCGGTGGTTCCGCATAATAGAATCGCCCACAGAATCGCCGCGCCACGCGCCCATGTAAACAGATGCCCCGGTGGCAGCGCCTTCCAGACATAAGGCACGTTGAGCATTAGCCCCAAAACGCCCGCCGCCGCGCTGAACACGAGCCACCGCCGCCATGCGGGAAACCAGCCGAACAACACCCGGTGGCAAACCAGCGTGACAGCGATGCCAAAGATTTCAGGAAGGTAGCGAGACATTCGGAACGCTTCTATCTAGTGTATCGGCTGAATCGCCCATTTCCTGATCTCGATTGCGCCATCCTGTAGGATGTGAAACTCGCGATCGTCCTCCTCAGCCTCGCCGCCGCCGGCCAGCCCATCCTCATTCGCGGAGGCACTTTGATCGACGGCGTCGCCCGCCGGGCCGATCTCCTGATCAACAACGGCCGGATCGAAGCAGTCGCCGCGAATCTCACCGCACCCCCCGGCGCAACCATCGTCGACGCCACCGGCAAATCCGTCCTGCCCGGTCTCTTCGACCTCCACACCCACGTCCCCTACGCCACCGTTGGCGGCTCCCCGCAGGACTGGGGCAAGAACCTCAAAGCTTACCTCCGCGCCGGTGTCACCTCTCTCGCCGACTTCGGGACCTACCCCGAAACCTACGAACCCGTCCGCCGCCTCCTCGCCAACGGGACATGGAAAGGCCCGCGCGTCCACTTCGCCGTCCGCTTCAGCACCCCCGGCGGCCACGGCGTCGAAGGCGGCCGCGGCGACTTCTTCACCAACGAAGTCCTCACCCCCCGCCAGGCCCACGCCGCCATGCAGCGCGTCCTGCCCTACAAGCCCGACGTCGTCAAGGTCTTCACCGACGGCTGGCGCTACGCCACCGCGCCCGACATGACCAGCATGGAGCTCGACACCCTCCGCGCCATCGTCGAGGACGCCCACAAAGCCGGCCTCCCCGTCCTCACCCACACCGTCACCCTCGCCAAGGGCAAAATCGCCGCCCGCGCCGGCGTCGACGCCATCATGCACGGCATCCAGGACCAGCCCGTCGACGATGAACTCATACAGCTCATGAAGGCCAACAACGTCGCCTACGGCCCCACCGCCGCCGTCTATGAGCCCCGCGTCGGATACATCAATGAGCCCCTGCTCGAACAACTGCTCGAACCCGCCGCGCTCGATTCCCTCAAACGGCGTCCCATGCTCGCCGCTCCCAGCGCCCAGCGCGCCCGCAAATATGAGCTGCTTCGCCAGAACGTCGCCGCCCTCCACAAAGCCGGAATCACCATCGTCAGCGGCACCGACGCCGGCATCACCGGTACCCATCACGGCTGGGCATCGCTTCGCGAAATCAAGCTCCTCTCAGGCGCCGGCCTCGGGCCGCTCGAAGCGCTGAAGGCCGCCACCGCCAACGCCGCCAAAGTCGTCCGCTCCGCCAATCGCGGCACCCTCGCCGTTGGCAACACCGCCGACCTTCTTATCGTCAACGGCCGTCCGGACCAGGACATCAACGACATCGACAAGGTCGCCATGGTCTTCCAATCCGGCAAGGCCGTCGATCTCGCCGGCCTCACCAACGCCATTCGCGCCTCCGGTCCCACGCCAACGCCATCCCAGCCTGCTCCGGTCTTGCTCGACGACTTCGAGTCCGACAACAACCGCACCAGCCTCGACACCCGCTGGGTCAACAGTACCGATAGCGGCCACGACCGCACCGAGATGCTCTACCAGCGCATCCTCCGTTCGCCAAATGACCATGCCCTCAGCCTCACCGCCCACTTCTCGGACTCCGCCAATCCCTACGCCCGCGTTAATCTCCCCCTCACCCGCGGCGCCGTCGAACCCATGGACGCAAAGTCCTTTACTGGAGTTGAATTCGACGTCCGCGGCGAGGGCGCCTACAGCCTCCGCATCCAGACCGCCAAATCTCTTTTCGAAGCCGGCCCCGCCTGGTCCACCGTCCGCATCCCGTTCGATGCCAAAATCGACACCCCTCGGCTGACCATGCTGACCTTCGAAATCGCGCGCCCCGGCGGCGAACGCGCTTGGCTCGAGCTCGACAACATCCGCTTCTATAAGGCAGAAACGGCCGCCCTCTTCGAAGAGGAGATCCCCTCCTCCCGCAAGTACCGCGAAGAGACCTACGCCCAGTTCCAGCGCTTCGCCGATCGGCTGGAAAAGAGCCAGGACACCGAAGCCCTCCGCCGCCAGTTCATGGCAAAGCTGGGCTATCCGCCGCCCGGATTCACCGGAGCCTACCAGGAGCGAATGGAGAAGTTCGGCGAAGACGCCATTGCCACCTACTACCGGGCTTGGGTGCCAGTCGCTCCGGACATGGAGGTCTACGGCCTGTATCTGGTCCCCAAAAACGTCCGCCTCCCCGCGCCGCTCGTCATCGCCAAACATGGCGGCGGCGGCTATCCGGAACTGGCCATCTTCAAAGGTGGCGGCAACTACAAGGACATGATCCGCGGCGCCGCCAGGGAAGGCTATGTCGTCTGGGCGCCGATTACCCTGATGTACCCCTACCGCGACCGCGACACCGGAACCCCCATTCCAGCCGAGGTCCGCCGCGACATGGACGCCAGATTCCGCAAGCTCGGAACGAGCCTCATGGGAGTCGAAACCATGCGCATCTCCCGTTCGCTCGACGTCATGATCCGCCGCCCGGAGGTCGATCCCAAGCGCGTCGGGATGATCGGCCTCTCCTACGGCGGCTACTTCACCCTCTACACCATGGCGCTCGATCCGCGGATCAAGGTCGGCGTCGCCTCCTGCTCCATTCGCGATCGCGAAGGCACCAAGGCCGATGTCCCCGAAGGCCGGCCCGTCGACATGCCCGGCGCCGACCTCGCCGCCCTAATCGCCCCGCGCGCCCTGCAACTGCAGAACGGAGTGAAGGACGCCGGCCTGCCCATCGAAATGGTCCGGCGCGCCGCCGCCGAAGCCAAAGCTCATTACGCGCCAAACGGCGCTTTTGAATTCCAGGAGTTCGACGGCGGCCACGAATGGCGGGGAGACATCGCATGGGCCTTCCTGCGGAAGCATCTCTAAAGCGCGAGCAGCGGGCCTGGTTCGTCTATGACTGGGCCAACTCCGCCTACTCCTCTACCGTCGTCACGCTCTTCCTTGGTCCGTACCTTACTGCCATCGCCAAGGCTGCCGCGGGCCCCGACGGCTACATCCATCCCTTCGGCATCACCATCGATCCCCGCTCGCTGTGGGGCTACCTGGTCTCGCTCTCCGTACTCTCGCAAGTCCTGGTCCTGCCGCTCGTCGGAGCCGTCGCCGACTACGGCCGCCGCAAGCGCGAGATCCTCGGTGTCCTGGCCTATACCGGGGCCACCGCCACCATGTGCCTGTTCTTCGTCGAAGGCACTAATTACTTGCTCGGCGCCGCGCTGTTCCTGGTCGCCAACCTCACCTTCGGCGCCTCCATGGTGGTCTATAACGCCTTCCTGCCGGAGATCGCTCCGCCCGAAGAACGGGATAGCGTCTCCTCGCGCGGCTGGGGCATTGGCTACCTCGGCGGCGGCCTGCTGCTGGCGCTGAACCTGGGCTTCCTGTCCTTCGCCGGTACGCTCGGCATCGGCAAAGGCATGGCCGTACGGATAAGTATGGGCAGCGCCGGTCTCTGGTGGGCCCTGTTCACCTTGATACCCATGGCGGGCTTGAAAAACCGCGGCGCGCAGCGGTCACTACCGCCGGGCGAATCCATGGCGGCCGTCGGCTTCCGCCAGTTCGCCCACACCCTCAAGCGCCTCCGCCGCTACCCCAAGACGCTGCTCTTCCTGGCCGCTTACCTCACTTACAACGACGCCATCCAAACCGTCATTGCCATGGCCGGCCAGTTCGGCAGCGATGAACTACATATGCCGATGGAGCAGCTCACGCTCGCCATCCTTATGGTCCAGTTCGTGGCCTTCGCCGGCGCTATGCTTTTCAACTGGATCAGCGGTAAAATCACCGCCAAACGCGCCGTCCTGGTCGCCCTGGTGATTTGGACCGGCGTGCTGGGCTACATCTACGTTTCCGTCTCCACTCCGGCGGAGTTCTTCATCATGGCCGCCCTTGTCGGCATCGTCATGGGCGGCAGCCAGGCGCTCAGCCGTTCGCTCTTCTCGCTGATGATTCCCGAAGGCAAGGAGGCCGAATACTTCAGCCTCTACGAGATCAGCGACAAGGGCACCAGTTGGCTCGGCCCGCTGGTCTTCGGGCTGGCGTTGCAGATGACAGGCAGCTACCGCCTGGCCGCCCTGTCGCTGGCGATCTTTTTCGTCGTAGGCTTCGTCCTGCTGAGTCGCGTCGACATTGACGCGGCTCAGCAGGAGGCGAAACAACCGGCCGCTTAGCGGCCCAAGTAGGTGACAACTCGCGTGGCTACGCTGGTGGCGCCGGCGCTATCGGTCACGGTGAGCTCGACCGTGTAATCGGTATAGCCCTGGACAAACTGAACCGTCACCTTCGGCGCATCGGCTGCCTGCGGAACGATGCCCGCCGTGCCGCCTAGAACACGCCACTTGTACTTCAATCCGCTGCCCACCGATCCGCCGCCGTCGAAGGTCATTTCGCGGACTGTGGTCTGGCGGTCGGTGGCGGCGATACGGGCCTCGGTAACCACTGGGGCGGACGGCGCGGTAATGCTGTACAGCGCCACCGTTCCGCTGGTCTCATTGGCGAGCACCAATAGCGGCTGTTTGGTCGGGCTGTCGGCCGCCGGTATCACAAGGATACCTTCGGGCGCCAAGTCGCCTCCCGTTACCGCCGAGGGATTGCCTTTGAAGTCGCGCGATGTCGCGTAGGTCACGAACACCGGCTTCTCGGGATCGCTCACGTCGTAAACCATCACGCCGCCCATCCGCTCCAGGCAGATGAACGCGTACATCCTGCCGTTGATCTCGGACACGAAGACGCCTTCGGGTTCCGGGCCTTTGTTGTCGCTGCGGTCGTCTTTCGTATTGTTTGTGCTGCTCACGTTGAAGTAGTCGGGAAGCTTCGATTCGAAGTACTTCTCGAACTGATCGCCGCTGTCCCAAACCAGCTTTCCTTCCGTGTCCCAGATGCTGAACGATCGGCCGCCCAGTACCAGCAGGCGGTCCTGGTCTCCGTCGCCGTCGGTGTCGCCGCCGAACGACGTCACGGTCAGCCGGCCCAGTTGAGCGTTGTTCTTCAGGGCTGTGCCGTTGGGGAACTTGGCGGCGTCGAGGGTCAACGTACCCACTCGCACCTCTTCCACAAAGGTGCCCCAGTCGCGGGCATCGCCTTCGTTGGCGGTGATCAGCCAGGTCTTGCCTTTGGCCTGGAACGCCGCGATGCCGTCGGGCTCATACATGCCCAGCACCGGCCAGTTGGCGATGTTGATGGCGTTGTCGCGGTCGCTGGCATCGAATCCGTTGCCTGGCTTGCTGTGGTCTTTGAAGCCCAGTCCGGCCAACTTGGTGAACTTGGCGGTGGCGAGGTCCAGAATGCCGATCGCGTTGTTCTCCTGAAGGGTGACGTAAGCGGTCTTCGAGTCGGGGGAGACGGCGATGTACTCCGGTTCCATATCCTGCGCGACGGTCGCGTTCCGGCCGTAGATGCGGATGGACGGATCGAGCTCTTCCTTCTTGAATGCCTTGAAATCGGCGGTGCGGACGGCCGACTGCGAGATGCCGATCACGCCCTTGCTGATGTCGATAATGGAGACCGAGCCTTCGGGATCGGTTGTGTAGTTCACGCTCGGCTCTCCCTCATTGGCCGTCAGGACGTATTTGCCGTCCGGAGTGAACGTGATCACGTCGGGCTGGGCGCCGACGGTTACCGCGCCCTGCAGGTTGCCGTTGTTGTCGTAGAACACCACGCTTCCCGGGTTCGTTTTCGGTTCGTTTTCCACCGCTACGGCCACGATCCCGTTCCGAACGGCAACGCTATTGGCCACCTTACCGTAGATGGCTGGAATGAAGATGCGGAATACGGCTACCGGCTTGGCCGGGTCGGAGATGTCCAGCGCTTCGACGGCCGGCACATAGGCATTGATGAAGAAGAGCCGCTTCGTCGCGGGGTCGTAGGCGGCAATTTCCGCAGCGCCCTGGTCAAACACGCCCGTGCTGACCCCGCCAATCTTTTCAACTTTAAATTCCTGCGCCAGCACAGCCGTGGCGCACAAGGAGTACAGCAGGAGTTTTCGCATCCCCCTGATTTATCAAGCGCAGTTTACAAATCCAACGCAATTGGGTTTATTACGTGTTAATTTTGACCACGACGCGCCCTCGGACCTGCCCGGCGAGGACGCGCCGGGCCGCCTCCGGCAGCTCTTCCAGCCCAATCTCGGCGGTCAACGAATCCAACAGGTCCCGATCCAGATGCTCGGCCAAAAGGCCCCAGATGCGCCGCCGCTCCGCGTTCGCAACCTCCACCGAATTGACACCCAGCAAGGCCACTCCACGCAGGATGAACGGCAACACGGTGGTCTTCAATGGCACTCCGCCGGCTAGGCCACACGCGGCGACGGCGCACCCATGGGCCAGGGTCCGGATCAACCCTGCCAGCGTGTCGCCGCCCACGGTGTCGACGGCGCCGCCCCAGCGTTCGCTCTCCATCGGCCGCGTCGCGGGCGCTGAGAGCTCGGCGCGGTCGATGACCTCCGCCGCGCCCAATCGCCGCAGAAAATCGGCTTCCTCCAGCCGGCCGGTACTCGCCACAACGCGGTAGCCCTTGCCTGCCAGCAGCGCCACGGCGATCGATCCAACGCCACCGGCGGCTCCGGTCACGACAATATCCCGGCCACCGGGCCTCAGTCCGTAACGCTCCAGCGCGTCGACACACTGCATCGCCGTAAATCCGGCGGTCCCAATCGCCATCGCTTGCCGCAAGGAAAACGCGGAAGGGAGCGGCACCACGAACTCGGCCGGCAGCCGCGCCAGTTCCGCATAACCGCCCCAGTGCTTCTCGCTCAAGCCACAGCCCGTCACCACTACCGCTTCTCCGGACCCTTCCACCACGCCTGCCAAATCGATGCCTGGCACCATGGGAAAGGTACGGACAATGCCAGGCGCACCGGTCATAGCCAGCCCGTCCTTGTAGTTCAGGCTCGACCAGGCGACGCGCACTAACACGTCGCCCGCCGGTAAGCCCGCGGGATCGATTTCGCCCAATCGGGACTCGATGCCGCTCTCGGTTTTCGTCAACAGCCACCCGCGCATGGGCGGCCTACTTCTTCTTCGCCTTCATGCCTGAAGTGAAGTAGTCTACTTCACCCATGTAGATAGACTCGGCCTTATCCACCAACTTGCCGTTGGCTTCGGAAGCCTTTTGAGCCGCCTGCCAGTCGGGGTCGCTCCTGAACGCCTTCCAGGAGGCTTCACGCGCTTCGCGGCTGGGATAGGCCAGCACGTAGATCAACTTGCTTTCGGAACCGGTTTCCTTGTCAATGGGTCCCCAGAAGCCGACGATCTCCATGCCGTGCTTCACGAATAGACCGTTGGTGTGCTTGCGGAACCGGTCGTGCAGGGCTTCCAGCTTGCCGGGCGCAGCGTGATAGATTCGCAGTTCATAGAATTTCCCCGTCGTCTTCACGGAAGGGGACGGGGCGGGTGTCTGAGCGAAGGAGGATGCCACGAAGGCGGTACAAAGCAGGAGCAGAGTGCGCATAGGTTTCGAGTATATCTCCCCGGATACAATGAAGTCTGCCTTATGCAGGACGACCTACTAAGCGCACTGGCACAGGGGGCGCTGCTGCTTACGGCCAACCGGCGATTGGCCCGTCACTGGCGGCGCTCTTACGATGCCGCGCGAATGGCTGAGGGCGCCAGGGCCTGGCCTGCTCCGGCGGTTCATTCCTGGTCCGATTGGATAGGCGATTCGATCGATGCGCTTCTTCCCGACCGCTTAACACCGAGCGCGTTCGCCGAGCACCGCGGCTGGTACAAGGTGATCGACGACGGCCCACTGCTCGACCGCGAGGCCACCTCCGAAGGCTGCGCGAAGGCCTGGGCGTTGTGCCAGCAGTACGAGCTTCCATTGAACCATGCCGCCTTCGACCAATCCGAGGACACGGCCAAGTTCCGGGCGTGCGCTTTGGAGTTCGAGCGGCGCGTCGAGCGCAATCGATGGCTGCCCGCCGCGCGTCGAGAGCACTGGCTGGCCGAGCAGCTTCCTGAAACGCATCGAGAGGTCTGGCTGGACGGTTTCGATGAGACCACGCCGGCACAGCGCGCGCTGCTCAGCCGCCTCCGGTACCAGCACTACGAAGGCGTGACCTCGCCCGCCCGTTCCATTTCGCGAACCCATTGTCCGGACACGCGAGCGGAGCTCCGGGCCGCGGCCAGTTGGGCTCGCACGCTGCTCGAGCGCCGCGAGGCGACGAGCGTTGGCATTGTAGTGCCTGCCTTAGCGCGGATTCGCCCGGCGGTGGAGGCAACATTTGAGGATGTCCTGGGCGGTCCGTTGTTCAACATCTCGCTCGGCCTTGGACTGACAGAGTGGCCGCTGATTGCCGATGCGCTGCTATGGCTCCGCTGGCTGGCCGGGCCGATCGATGTGGGGCGGGCCGGAGTGCTGCTCCGGTCTCCGTTTTTTCAAGGGGCAATGGCGGAGCGGGGCGCGCGGGCGCTATTGGACCTTGCGCTGCGAGACGACAATGTTTTGGAAGTAGCTACCGGCCGGGTTCGTTCGCAAGGTCCCCCCCTGCTGGCCGAATCGCTTGGCCGCGCCATCCAATCGCTGGCCGGTCAGCCGAGCATGCAGTCTCCGGCTGAATGGGCTCGCTTCATTCCCATTCTTCTGACTGCCGGCGGATGGCCAGGCGACCGCACTCTTTCCAGCGCGGAGCGCCAGGCCTCCGTACGCTGGCGGCAACTGCTGCAGGAGTTTGCGGCGCTCGACGCTGTTGAGCCCGCGATGCCGTTCGCCGAGGCCATTTCGCTGCTCACAAGCCTTGCCGGCGAGACGATCTTCCAGCCGGAAATCGCCGAGATGCCGGTGCAGATCCTGGAAGCGCTGCAGGCGGCCGGTTCGCGGTTCGACGCGCTTTGGGTGATGGGAATGACCGATAGCGTCTGGCCCGCACCCGCCAAACCGAACCCGTTCTTACCGCGAGCGTTGCAGCGGGAGTTCGATCTTCCCCACGCCACGCCGGAACGGGAACTTCGTTTTGCGCGAGAGGTTACCGATCGCCTCCTGCGCAGCGCGGACACAGTCATATTCAGCTATCCAGAGCGCGACGGCGGCGAAGAGCTGCGGGCCAGCCGCCTGATCCTGCCGTACCCGGAAGCAATGCCGGCGATGAAGGGCTTCGCCGGTTATGGCATTGCATGTCCCATGGAGGAATCGACGGATGCTTCCGCGCCCGCGAGGCCGGTTGAGGATCGCGTCCGAGGGGGAACCAACATTTTGGCGTGGCAGTCGCAGTGCCCGTTTCGCGCGTTTGCCGCATACCGGCTTCAAGCCGGGGAGTGGCCGGAACCGGAGCCCGGATTATCGGCGATGGAACGCGGCACTGCCCTGCATGGTGCGCTGGCCGTATTGTGGAAGCGGTTTCGATCCCGTGCCGCCCTGGCTGCCGCGGGCCCAGCGGCTATTTCAACCGCTATTGCGGAGGCTGTCGACGCCGGTTGCGCCGAACTGCCGGCGCAGGGCCGGGAACGGCTCATTGGGCTGGAGCGCCTGCGCATGCGGGCGGTGCTGGCGGATTGGATCGAACTCGACTTCCAGCGCGGGGACTTTACCGTTGAGAAGGTTGAGTTCGACTTCGAGTTAAAGGATGCGGGTATTCCAATCCGGGGACGCGCGGATCGTATCGACCGGCTGCCGGGCGGCGAACTTGTCCTGATTGATTACAAGAGCACCGCTCCAAGCAAAAAGGTCTGGAGCGGTGAGCGGCCCGACAATCTGCAACTGCCGCTCTATGCCATCACGCTTCCGGAGACGCCGAGCGCGATCGCCTTCGCCCAACTCAAGCGCGGCGAACACAAGTTCGACGGATTCGGCGCCAGGGAGGGGCTTATGCCGGGCGTGAAGCCTCCGCCGCAGGGATGGGACCAACAGTTAACCGAATGGCGCGAGACTATCGCCCGTATCTGGAGTGAGTTCGAAGAAGGCCGTGCCGTCGTCGACCCCAAAGATGGCGGCAAGCCCTGCGAGCAGTGCCATCTACATTCGTTGTGCCGAATTTATGACGGAAAATAAATACACCATGACTCCTACCGATCGCGACCTTGTGTTGACCCGAATCATCGACGCCCCGCCCGAAAAGGTTTACCGGTGCTGGACCGAGCCGGAACTGATCAAGCAATGGTTTGCGCCGCTGCCGTACACGACGCCACATGTCGAAGTAGATGTTCGGCCCGGAGGTTCGAGCCTGATCGTCATGCGCAGCCCGGAAGGGGTGGATATGCCGAACCCGGGCGTGTATCTCGAAGTGGTTCCCTACGAACGCCTGGTCGCCACCGACGCCTTCACTTCGGCATGGGAACCTTCCCAGAAGCCCTTCATGACACTGGTCCTGACTTTCGAAAACCAGGACGGCAAAACGAAGTACACTGCGACGGCCCGGCACTGGACTGTGGAGGACCGCGAAGCGCACGAGAAGATGGGTTTCCATGTGGGGTGGGGAATCTGCACGGATCAACTCGCTGCGCTGGCTGCCACACTCTAGCTGTTGACGATATCCACGAGCCATTCGCGCCTGAGTGGGCATGGGATGGTTCAGTTCATTTATCGCGGCCGTGATCGCCGCTGCCGCCTGTTGCGTGGCCGCCTTCTTCCTCGCGGAAAAGTGCGTTACCTGGTACCACTTGGGCGGCCCTAACAGCGGAGCCGGCTACTTCGTTGTGGCGATGGCGATTGTCGGGCTTATCGGCGGATTTTTCATCGGCTTCACGGTCGCCAAGGTTTTCGGCACCGATTTCTTCCAAGGGACAGGACTGGCGCTGGCGGCTGTGGCCGGCGTGCTTGGGAATATCTACCTGCTGGCCCGTTTGGGCGGGGAAATCCCGCCGGAAATCAATGGCGACACAATGCAGGTGATGGTGGAGATGCGTATGGCGCCGGGCTGGAAACCGTCTAACCGGGCGCTGGCCGGCGAAAACGGCTGCACGTTGAGGGCACGGGGCCGATTTAGCTGGGGCCAGCCGCGCCACGGCGACCTTGAGTTTAAGCGGACCGCAGTGCGGGATGGCCGCTGGGTGGTTCCCTGCGAAGTGCACCTCCATTCCAATCGGGAAGAGCGACTGTTCGATATGTACCTTGGGAGGAAAACGAGTCTTGCGTTCCAGTTGCCGCTGCCTGCCAATCCCGAGCCGAAGCATGAACAGTGGACCGAATGGACATCCACGGGATTTTCGCACTTCGTGGATCAGCCGCCGGTGACCGGTTATGAGTACCGTGTTCGCGTGCGCCGTTCGAAAGCCGCGTATGAGGAGAGTCTGGCCCGCGGGAAGGCCGAGCGCGAGGAACGCCAGCGCGCCGCGGCGGCATTGAACGAAACCACCCCGATCAAAGAGTGGCTGCGGCTGGCGACCGATGGCAAGGGCGATTCCGTCAACGGTGAAGTTGGCCGGAAGCTAGAAGAGAGAATTGGATCGGTGGGCGAGGCGTTGCCGGATGAGGATCCGCAGGTGGTCTATCAGGCGCTGGAGTTTCTCCGGTTCACGAACCCGACTCCGCAGGGGTTGAATCCGGCGATTGAAGAGGCGGGCCGAAAGGTGCTGCCGCTCGTCGCGAAGGCAAAAATGGCAACGGACCCGGACGATCCGGATCTGAATTCCGAGAAACTGGCACGCCAACTTGGCTTCGTATGGATTCAGGTGCTGGAGAAACGAGGCCTGCCCGCCGACTCCATTAAGGCGGAGATCCGGGAGGCGGCCGCCTACGCGAAGAAGGGCGAGATTTCCGAGTTGGCTTCTTCGATGCGATAGCCTGTTTTTACGGGATGACGACAACGCCGCCAGACGCCTCGGTTCGGGAACGCGCACTTGAAATCACGGGGTCGTTTCTGGTGCAGGCCCCGGCGGGTTCCGGGAAAACGGAACTGCTGACACAACGTTTTCTGGCGCTGCTGGCGACGGTGGAGACACCGGAGTCGATTGTCGCCATAACCTTTACACGCAAGGCGGCGGGCGAGATGCGTAACCGGATCACGGGGGCGTTGGCGAAGGCGGCTGGCGAACCGCCGGCCGAAGCGCATGCGCAGCGAACGTGGGAACTCGCGCGGGCGGCGCTAAAGCGGAACGCGGAGCGCGAATGGAATCTGATGGAAAACCCATCGCGGCTTCGGATCATGACGCTCGACTCGCTGTGCCTTTCTCTAACGGGACAGATGCCATGGATGAGCCGGACCGGCGGCACGCCCACTCCCGCCGATGATGCGACCGTGCTTCATCGGGAGGCCGCGCTGGCAACCTTGGCCCTGTTGGAAAAGGAAACGGACTACCAGGCGGAGCTCTCGCGGCTGCTGCTGCACATCGACAATAACCTTCCCCGGGTCGCGGAGCTTCTGATGCAGATGCTTGCGCGGCGCGATCAATGGCTGCGGCATGTCGGCGCGGGTTGGGACAGGGAAGAGCTGGAGGCCAGTCTGCAGGCGATCTGCGACGCGGCGCTGGATCGGGTTCGAGAATGTGTGCCGGGCGGCGCGTGGGACCTTCTGCATTATGCGGGGCGCGAAGCGGATGATGAACTCGAACGATTCTTGTTGCTGGCCGACTTTCTGCTAACGCAAGATGGCTCCCCTCGAAAGCGCATCACGAAGAACGAGGGCTTTCCGCCGAAGGACCCGCGGAAGGCGGAGATGGAGGAGCTGTGCGCGAGCCTGGACGAAGCTTTCGCAGCCGATCTGGCCGCGCTGCGGAGCCTTCCTCCGGGCCATTATTCGGATGATCAGTGGGCCATCATTGAGGCGCTGAGGGGGGTGCTCCTATTGGCAGTGGCGCAGCTTCGCCTGGTGTTTCAGGAGCGCCGCGCCACTGACTTCGTGCAGCTTACGCTGAGCGCCACGGAAGCGCTTGGTACGGACGAGGAGCCGACGCCGTTGGCCTACGCCCTGGACTTCCGGATTCAACATCTGCTGCTTGATGAGTTCCAGGACACCTCCCGATCGAAGCTTGTCCTGCTGGAACGGTTGATCGCCGATTGGGCACCGGGAGAAGGGCGGACCGTCTTCGCCGTCGGGGATCCGATGCAGTCGATCTACAGCTTTCAAGAAGCGGACGTTTCGCTGTTTGAGCGGTGCCGGCGGTCCGGTATCGGGCGGCTTCCGCTGGAGTCGCTTGTTTTGCGGGCGAATTTTCGGTCCAGCAGCAATCTGGTGGAGTGGTTCAACGGAACATTCCCCGGGGTGCTGGCGCCGGAGGACGATCCGGATACCGGCGCGGTGGCGTACTCGGCGAGCGACGCGCAGCGGGACGCGTTGGAAGGCGTTCCCGTGGCCTGCCGGCAGGTTGTTTCCGATGAGGAACCGCGCGCGGTGGCGGACGCGGTGGAACAGGCCGCGGGCACGGTGGCCATCCTGGTACGGCGGCGCGCCGATGCGCGCGCGATTGTGCAGGAATTGAACCGGCGTGAGGTCCGCTTTCAAGCGGTGGAGATGGACCCGTTGAGCGAACGATCCATCATTCAGGACCTGCGGGCTCTCACCCGGGCACTGCTGCATCCGGCGGACCGCGTGGCGTGGCTAAGCATACTTCGTGCGCCCTGGTGCGGACTTACGCTTGCGGAATTGACGGCGATTTCCAAGGCCACGGTTATCGCGGATGCGCTCGCCGTTCACCCGTCACCGCGGGCTCAGCGGGTCTGGCGCGTGCTGGAAGAGGCGCTGCAGGAGAGCCGCCGCCACAGTTTGCGCCGGCATGTGGAAGAGACGTGGCGTGCGCTTGGCGGCCCTGCCTGCGTGCGGGACGAAGGCGAGCGCGAGGATGCGAATACATTTCTGGATCTTCTCGATGGGCTGGATGAAGCCGGCGAGTTGCCTGACTTTACGCTGCTCGACGAGCGGCTGTCGAAGCTGTGCGCCGCTCCGGATCCGGAAGCCGGCGATCGTATTCAGGTCATGACCATCCATAAGTCGAAGGGCCTGGAGTTTGACCATGTGATTCTCCCAGGGCTTTCGAACAAGCCGCGAGTGGGATCGATCTCGCTACTGCGCTGGAGTGAACGCGAAAGTCTGATCGTTGGATGTATCGGCGAAACGGGGGCGGACCGGGACCGCGTGTACGATTATCTGGGCGCTCATGAGCGCCGTAAGCAGGATCACGAAGCTGGCCGGCTGCTGTACGTTGCCGCGACGCGGGCCAAGAAACGGCTATACCTGTTTGGGGATCAGCCGGAAACCGGAAGCTTTTTGAAGCGGCTCTGGCACGCCGTTGCTAACGAGTTTCCGAATGGGGCGGCGCAAGCCATTGCGCCGGCGGCGGCCGTTTCCCGCGGCGTGCCGCTGCGCCGAGTGCCGGAGGCGTTTGAAGCGCCCGCTCCGGCGCCGGGGCTGCATTGGCACGTCGAGGATCATCATGTGGACGACGACGTTGCGATTTATGAAGCCGAGAATGAGACGGTTCGCTTGATCGGCACGATGGTGCACCGCGTTCTGCAACGGATTGCTCAGGAGGGCCTGGATTCCTGGACTTTGGATCGTGTCGCGGACCGGAAACCCGCTATTCGGGCCCAGTTGACGGCGCTGGGCGTACCGCGGCGGGAACTTGATGGGGCGGTGCAGCGGACGACGGAGGCGGTATGCCAGACGCTGCGAAGCGAGAGGGGCCGATGGGTGCTTGCGGGACATCCGGAAGCGGTGAGCGAATGGGAGTTGAACGGCGTTTTCGGCGCCGATATCCATACGCGAAAGCTTGACCGGTCTTTCGTATTTGAAGGAGTCCGATGGATTGTCGATTATAAGACCGGTGGGGACCAGGAGCAGTTCCGCCGGCAGTTGGAACAGTATGCGGTGCTGGTTGGGCGGCTGGACCACCGGCCGATCCGGCTGGGATTGTATTTTCCATTGACGGATTCGTGGGAGGAGTGGGCGCCTACCGGCGTTCAGCCAGCAGGATCAGCGATTGCCCCAGCGGGAGATTGATGCCTCCCGGCAGCAGTTTCGATTCCGCTTTGAGGGGAGCGTAGAGTAACCGATCGAGCCACGGCGATACGGGCTTCACGCCGCTTTCCGGATCGCCTCCCAAGAGGGGCTCGACCACGCGGAATTTCAGCAGGGCAACGGGAAGGAGCAGCGAGTTGGCGTAGGTGCAGCGAAGGACTTTGAAGCCGGTTTGCCCGGCGAGTTGGATGAGGCGCCGGCGCGTGAAGCGCTGGCGTTCCATGGCGTGAATCGAGTGCCGGCTTCGAAGAACGTTCAGGGCCGAAGCGCGCAGCGCCAGGAAGCCGCCGGGTTTCAGGACCCGGTGGAACTCTTCCATCGGTTTGCGCTCATCACCCAACGGCATGTGCACGATGACGTCCATGCTAACGACGGCGTCGAAGGCGGCATTGGCGTACGGAAGCGCCTGAATGTCCCCTTGAGTGAGGTTGCCGACGCCCAGGCCCTTGCCGTATTGAAGGCCCTGCCAGCCGAGATCGAGCGGAAACATGGGCCAGCGATAACGATCCGCCAGCGCCCGGGCGAAGTGGCCCGTGCCGCAGCCGGCTTCCAGCACGCGGCCGAACTTCCGTTCGCGGGACACCGGGTCCAAGAGGCCAAACATGATCTGGCGCATGCCGCGATACCACCAGAAGCCGTTTTCGGACTCGGCGATATTTGCGAACTCGGCGGGGTTCATCATGGCAGGTAGTGCTCGCGGAAATCGCGGAAGTAGGCAAGAGTGCGCCGGACGCCTTCGGCGAAACCGACTTTCGGCTCCCAGCCTAATGCCTCGCGGACGAGTGAATTATCGGTTGAAAAGCTGCCGATATCGATGGATTTGTGGCCCTCTGGGAAGGGGCGGAAGCGGACCTTCCCGCCGCTTTCCGCGGCTAAAAGTTGGGCCATCTCGGCCAGGGACAGTGCATCGGGGCCGCCGGCATTCATGGTCGTCTTGGGGAGCGCTCCACGGGCTCCGGCAAGCAGCATGGCGTCCACGATGTCGTCGATGTATACCGGGTCGCGGACCTGCTTGCCATCGCCGAAAACTTCGAGGTCTTCGCCGAGGACCGCGCGGCGAAAGAAGTGTCCGAGCACGCCCTGCTCCGGGACATTGAGCGCCATTCGGGGTCCGTAGATATTCGTCAGCCGGAGGATCGAAGCGTCGATCTCCTCCCTCGCCGTCAGCAGGCGGTGATAGCCTGCGGCGGCATGTTTGTGGATGCCGTTGAAATCGATTGGATTGACCGGATGAGACTCATTGATTGGAAGGAACTGCGGGACGCCATATACCTGCCGGGTGCTAGCGTAAACGACGCGAATGCCGGGGCAGATTTCGCGCAGGGCCAGCAGGAAACGCAGTTGGGACGCGGTGTTCAGTTCGAGGTCCCGAACCGGGTCCCGCATGCTGTTGATGTGGCTGATCTCTCCGGCCATGTTGAACACCACGGCGGTGCCGGCGATGTCGCTCCGGTAGTTGGCGAGCGCCCCGATATCGTCATGGATGATGTTCATCCGGCCGGAAAGAGGTTCGAGGTTGAAGGGATTGGCGCCGCATCCGGGAACGGAGGAGTCCATCACGGTCACCTGGGCGCCTTCGCCCGCCAGGCGGATTGCTACATTGCTGCCGATGAATCCCAGTCCACCCGTGACCAGGACACGCTTCCCCGCGTAGAACATTTCAGTTTTCCAAGTCTACCGCTTCCAATACTCGTACCGCTTCCACGAGCAGGATGGACCCGAGGAACGAGTGTGGCCGGCGCTGGTAGAACCCGCGGCACTGGACCTCCAGGTCTTCCCAACTGTCGCGTACCTGGCGGAAGACGGCAGCCGGGTTTCCCGCCGCTTTCTCGCGCCACTCCGGAATGCGTGCGCACATACCGACGAAGGACGAGATGAGCCTCCGTTCGTTCGCAAATAGCTGGTTCATGAACCGGGGGCGCTTGCGGCATGCGGTGGCGATTTTGGCCGCCTTGCCGGCGTTGTAATGTGCATACTCAACCGGGTTCGCTCGATGGCGCACGAGGATCTCGCGGACTTCTTCCAAACGAGTCGCGAGGTTGCGGGTAAGGCCTCTGAAGGCGTTGTTGACGGATTGCGGATTGAGAACTTCGACGCCGATCTCATCGACGTGGCGTCCGACAGTGGGCGCGGCGGCGCTCCAAGTCAACAATGCGTGGGCATGCTGGCGTTCGGCGAACTGTTCGAGTTCCGTGAAGTGGGCGGGGAGCAGGGATTCCCGAATCGCCGCCTGCACGGAGGTGGATACGGCCTTGTAAGCCCGGTTGTAGCCGGCGCTGCGTTCGGCGGGCGCCTTGGCAAGCGCGCCCTCGCCGGCGCAGCGATGCCATCGAGCGAGCGGCCGGCGCAAGAGCGGCGAGCGAGGAGATTCAGCCGTTATGGTGAGCGGAGTAGGGTCACCGGAGATCGCGCGAAGCATGAGCACGATTGCCTGATGGTAGGCCATGGTGGCGAGCGGATCCGGATCGTCCGGACGGGTGGCAATCAGGCGCCCGGCGGCGTCCTGACGGAATTGCAGTCCCGCCGCATACTCGCCGATGCCGCCGTGATGGCTCGGGCGGTAGGGCGGCAGATGGAGTTCGACGGTATTGAGACCGGAATCGCGCACGGCGGTTTGCACGCTTAGCGGGAGTGAATCGAGTGTTTCCAGAGATGTGGAAAAGGGCAGATGGAGGGCGCGCGACGGCGTCTCCCGGACCCAGTGCAGGTGAACCCGCGGGTTGGAAAGCGTTTGTGTGGACATAAGCGATTTCGCGACCCGAGTGTAGCAGTTGAGGGTCGAAAAACGGCTCGGCGGGCGGGCGGAGGCGGTTGGAATAGCCCCTGTAAGTGATTGTTGTGGCAGGAGTTAAAAAATAGTTTGCGGTTTTCAGAAAAATTCGGGAACGGCAAAAATGGAAGGTCGAATTTTTAGCAAATGATTCGCCGCTGCGGCGTTGCTCCCAACCCTTTTCCAGAAGCGACCACGCCTGACGATCTCCTGTAGAATTTCTTTGTGCCTGAAAACATCGACTACACGCCGCACGAATCGGTTGTGGTGAATGCCGTTCTATGCCGAGAGGTGATAGAAGAGAAGAACGGCTTAATCACGCCTGTCAAACTATTTGAAGCTATCGATTATCCGGCTGACACAACGCTGGTTGCAGAGTTTTACGTAGTCTGCGTGATGAAGTCCCTCTCTACCAGCGAAGAAGAACACATAATAGGCGTCCACCTAGTTAGCTCTTCCGGCGATCGTGTGGTGCTGGACCCAGGGACAACAGTCAGGTTCCGATCCAGTGCCGGTGACATGCCCGTAGGCGCATTTCATATCCTGACGGCTGGCCTTAAGATCCCAGGCCCAGGGGTTTATTGGCTAGAAATCTGGGTCGATGGGAAATTTGGAACCCGCTTAATGATTTTCTTCAGGCCGGCAGGCCAAAGCGAGGCGCGCTCTTAGGCGACCAATGGTGAATAAATGGGCTCGTACACTTTCTCCCCGCTCGCATACGGGCAGACACCGGGATTTCTACGTGCAAACCTGGCCCCCCGTCGCGTGCCGTCTAACGGCTGAATACGACCGGCGGCTGGCAGAAAAGGGCGAATGGCCTCCATTAGGGCCATGCGAAAGGACTCTTCCGACAGTTGGCCAAGGGAGAAATTGGAAAAAGGAACGATCAGTGAACTGGCTAACTCCTGTGCCTCTTCGCCTCCATGCTCCTGTGCGTTCGACCGGATGTAGTGGTATGAACCCACAAAAGCACTTCGGAAAGCGTCGATCTGTATTTCATCGTTTAGGTATTCGCGAATCGAAACGACGAGATAGCTTAAGACTTCGTGCATGAGGCCGCCTCCAAATCTAAGTATTACCCGAAAAGTTGAGCGGCAGGAGTTCTGCCGCATTTTTAACGATCCCATTGTTCGTGCTGAGTTGGTGCGCCGTACAACGCAGAAGGTTGACCATTACTATGGCTTAGCGGCACCAGAATATAATCAAGAGCCAGGAACAACAAGCCATGTTTACGACTGGATGGAGCACCATCCTGTGAACGGAACGACGCTCTTGGCAACAGTTAAATGCTTCCGAAAGCCAGATGGATCGCTTGGAGCCAGCGGTGACTATGATCCAGTCTTGTTTCTCTTCAATGGGGAAGTCCTTTACGACCCCTGAGATGGCCTAAGATGGCGCAATGGCACTTCAGTTCGACGTTGTTATTGAGCGCGATGAGGAAGGCATGTATGTGGCCTCGGTACCACAATTGCCAGGGTGCCACACCGATGCTGCTTCACTGGATGTGTTGATGTTTGATATCCGTGAAGCGATCGAGTTGTGCCTCGAAGTGCAGGGCCGCGAGCCGTTCCCATTGGAGTTCGTGGGCATCCAACGAGTGACTGTTGCCGCATGAGCATGTTCCCGAGGGCGACGAGACCCAAGCAATCGCTATGCCGTCAACACCCTGACGTCCACGCGTTGCAGCATCTTTTCGGTTTGCGCGAAGGTTGGGAACGAAATGCCGGGGAGCGCGGCCGAGGCGGTGCCGCATGCCACGCCCCAACGGACGGCGTCGTCAAAGGAGTGGTTTTCTGAAAGCGCCCAAACGAATGCCGCCGCCAGCGCATCGCCGGCGCCGATCGGGCAAACGGCGTCAATCGTGGGTGGAACCGCCTCGACCAATCGCGTGCCCGTCGCGGCGACGGCACCCCGGCTTCCCAACGACATGATGGCGGATTCGGCACCCATGGCCACGATGCGCTGGGCGGCTTCGCGGAAATGGGATTGGGTGATTAGAGCACGGTTGAGCAGCCGCTCCGCTTCGGCTTGATTGGGAGCGACGGCGGTGGGACCGGCGTCGAGCCCATGGAGAAGGGCATCGCCGTCGGTATCGAGGAGAGTTTTTACTTTGGCCTTTTGGGCGAGCAGTACGAGGCGCGCGTAGAAATCGGGGGGGACGCCCGGGGGGAGGCTGCCGCAGATCATGAGCCAGGACGCGCCTTCGAGATTTTCGGCGACGGTTTTCTCAACGCGGGCGAGTTCGGAAGCTTGGATGTGGGGCCCGCGCTCGTTCAGCTTTACCGCCAGGCCCTGTTTGTCGACGATGGTGAGGTTGGTGCGGATACTGTGGCGAATGCGGACGAAGTGGGTGGGGAAGCCGGAGTTGACCAGCAGCTCCTCGAATCTCTTACCCGCCTTGCCGCCGGAACAGGCGATGGCCTTGGTGGCGGCGTTGAAACTATGGACGACGATGGATGCATTGATGCCGCGCCCGCCCGCGGTTTCGTTAGTGGAAAGGATATACGCGCGATCTTCGAAGACCAGGCGGTCCGCCTGCACATTGCGGTCAATGGCGGGGTTGAGAGTGAGGGTAAGAATCAAGCCCATATCATAGCAACCGGGACTCGGGCGACAACCGGATGACGGGCGGCCACGATGGTAAAATGGCAAATGGGTCCAAGAGCGCACCTGCTGCCGTATGCGGCGCTGATTGCCGTCTGTTTCTTCTGGGGCACGACCTACCTTGGCATTCGAATGGCGCTGGAGAGCTTTCCGCCACTGCTGCTGGTTGCGGTGAGATTCCTGCTGTCAGGATCGATTTTGCTGGCGTGGGCGCGGTGGAAGGGATGGGCGTTTCCGGAGTGGCGGGAAATGATACGCACGTGCGTCTTCGGGTTCATGCTGCTGGGTGTGGCCAATGGCGCACTGACGTTCTCCGAGACATGGATTCCGTCGAGCCTGGCGGCGCTGTTCCTGACAACCGCGCCGTTCTGGCTGGTGGGTATGGAGGCGCTGATGCCGGAAGGGGAACGGTTGACGTTGCCGGTGATTATCGGGCTGCTGGTGGGGTTGGCGGGCGTGGTGCTGCTGGTGCTGCCGGGTGGCGGACTGGTGATGAGTCCCAATATCTGGAAGGGCTTCCTGATCCTGCAGGTAGGTTCGTTTTTCTGGAATACGGGGTCCATTCTGCAGCGGCGATGGCGGGCGACGACACATCCTTTGCTGACGGGCGCGCTGCAGCAGACGGCGGCCGGATTGGTGTATTTAGTAGCGGCGTTGGTTGTGCCGGAGCGTCCGGTGACGCTGTCAGCAACCGGGATTGCGGGCATTCTGTGGCTGGTGACGTTCGGGTCGATCGTGGGGTACAGCGCTTATATCTACTCGCTGGAGACGCTACCGGTATCGTTGGTGTCGATCTACACCTACATCAATCCGGTGGTGGCGGTGACGCTGGGAAAGCTGTTTTACGATGAGCCGTTCGGACGCAAGGAAGTGACGGCGATGCTGATCATTTTCACCGGCGTTTTGATTGTGAAAATGCGGACTATTCTCGTTCCAGGGCTTTCGCGGCTACTGCGCCGCCCAGGATCATCGGAAGCGTGAAGGCGAGGAACATAAACGCCAGCATCAGCACCATCATGGCGCCGAAGACTTCGGGGGATTGCATGATATCGGTGATCTGCTTGATGGTGTCGGCCGGCGCGTTGGATTCCTGGAGCTGCTTCTTATAGGCTTCCAACAGGCCGCCCTGGTCGCGCAGCACCAGGATGGTGACGGTGAAGAAGAGCATCCAGATCACGTAGAAGAGGACGCCGGTGATCCATCCCAGTCGCGCGCCGGCGGCAACGGTGAGCATCTGCCCGGTGCGCCGCGTATAGAAAATGACGGCCAGGAAGCCGCCGCCCAGCAGGACGAAGACCTTGAGCAGCATGCCCGGGATGCCGCCCAGAGGAATGATCATGAGCACCCAGATGATGACGGCGGTGACAAAACCGGTCCGCACGGCATGGGCGTTGTGAAAGCTGATTTTGGTAGTGGCTTCCAGGGGCGGGGCGGTGGCGGCGATGGCGCGCAGATCATCGGCGGAATGCTCGATACCAGGCGGACGGTGACCTTCGAAGGAATCTTCCAAAGACGGCGGCGGATCGGCAAACTGAGGCTTTCCGCAACGGTGACAAAAGCGGGCGTCGGCGGGCAGTTGGGCGCCGCAAGTACAGAAATCGGCCACGAGTTCAGTGTGTCACAAATGAGTCGTGTTACGTTGGAGACAATGTCTTCCACGACCCTATTAGTAGTCTCCAACCCCAGCGCGCCGTACTTGAAATGGCTGCGCGAACTGCCGTCCGATGTGAATTATGTGGTGGGGAACACCGTCGACACGCTGTCCGGGCTAGGTGAACACGCCGACGCGATCCTCTACTGCATGGGGCCTGGAATTTCGTTGAAGACAGTTTGGGGACTGGCGCCGCGAGTGCAGTGGATTCATACGCTGTCGGCGGGACTGGAAAGCGTACTGTTTCCGGAGTTAGCGGATAGCACGGTGCCGTTGACCAATGGGCGGGGTGTATTTAAGGAATCGCTCGGCGAATTTGTGGTGGCGGCGATTCTGCACTTTGCCAAGGATTTGCGGCGGATGGTGCGCAGCCAGGAGGCGGCGCGCTGGGACCAGTTCGATGTGGAGATGGTGAGCGGGAAGACGCTGGGGGTGATTGGATACGGGGAAATCGGGCGGGCGGCGGCGGTGCGGGCGCATGCGCTGGGTATGAAGATCCATGTCATCCGGAGGCGGCCGCAGCTTTCCGAGGAGGACCCGATCGTGGAGAAGAGTTTTACGACCGCGCAGCGCGGGGACATGATTGCGGGGTGCGATTATTTGCTGGTGGCGGCGCCGTTGACCGGGGAGACGCGAGGACTGGTGGGTCCGGAAGAGTTTAGGCGAATGAAGCCGTCGATGGTGATTATGAACGTCGGGCGGGGACCGGTGATTGACGAGCCGTCGATGATTAAGGCGTTATCGGAGGGCACGATAAAGGGCGCGGGGCTGGATGTTTTCGATGTGGAGCCTTTGCCGGCCGGGCATCCGTTTTGGGGCCTGTCGAACGTTCTGATTTCTCCGCATTGCGCGGATCACACGGCGACTTGGACCGACGAGGCAATGCAGTTTTTCCTGGAGAATTTGAAGCGGTACCAGGAGGGGCAGCCGCTGCAGAACCTGGTGGATAAGAAGAGCGGCTATTAGTCTTCGAAGACTTCGACGAGGGGCATTTCGATTAGTGGCGATTCGGTGCGCAGGATGCCGGATTTGACTTCGCGAAGGCCCTCTGCGGCGGTGGCGGTGAAGGCTTGGCGGGTTTCCGGGTCGATGATCCAGACGGTGTTGACGCCCATGGCGAGAAAGTCGTTGATGCGGACTTCGACGCTGGTCATTCGGTCTTCGTCGGATAGGATTTCGACGCAGAGGAAGGGCGGGATGGTGGGGATGCGCTGTCGTGGGTTGGATAGGAAGACGCAGAGATCTGGAACTCGGATTCGGTTTGAACTTACGCGAAGCCGTAATATCGGGAGCACGAACATTCCGCGCGGTTCACATTGTTCGAAGAGGCAGGCACAGGCATTGCTGAGAGTTAGGGAGTGATCCCACTCGCCAGCATTGCGTTCTTCGAGGGCGCCGTCAACAAAATCACACTCGGGCTCATACGTTGAGGTGAGGTATTCCTCGATGGTTATCATTGGCCTGCCCAATACGAACTCACGTTAGCACGGAAGAGAAAAGGGCCGGCGTGGGCCGGCCCTTTTGGTTCATTTGGATCTGAACTACGCTACTTTGCGAGCAAGCGAAGATTCCATGTCGACGGTCGCGACCTTGACTCGCTTTGCTACGCCGATCAACTCCAAGAAGCGGATCTGCATCCAAGTCATGTCAACCTCGTACCAAGCCAAGCCATGGCGGGCCGAGTTCGGATGCGCGTGGTGGTTATTGTGCCAGCCTTCGCCGAAGGTCAGAATCGCAACCCACCAGCTATTGCGGGAGTCGTCGCGGATGTCGAAGCGGCGGCCGCCCCAGAGGTGCGTGGCCGAATTGACCAGCCAAGTGGAGTGCAGCCCGAGGACGATCCGCAAGCAGACGGCCCACAGGAACATCGACCAGCCGCCCAGGACGCCGATGAGAATCGACGAAATCGTGACCGGAACGAAGTGCCAGGTGTTGAGCCAGCGATAGAAGGGGTCTTTTGCAAGGTCCGGGGTATAACGGGCCAACTCGTCCGTCTTATTGTGCTTGGATTCGCCGAAGATGATCCAACCGATGTGGGACCACCATTTGCCGTCGCGCGGCGTATGGGGATCGCCTTCCTGGTCCGACTTTTGATGATGAATGCGGTGGGTGGCAACCCAGAAGATAGGCCCGCCTTCCAGCGTCATCGTCCCGCACACCGCAAACAGATATTCGATCCATTTCGGCACGGTATAGGAACGATGCGTGTGCAGGCGATGGTAACCCATCCCGATGCCCCAACCAATTGTGATCCAGTAGAGCAGAGCCATGACGGCTACAGATTTCCACTCAAAGTAAAACGGGGCGGCCAACGCGCCCGCGTGGAAGATGGCCAGGAAGATAATGGTGACCCAATTGTACTGCCGAGCCTTCGAGATAGGGGTAACCCCTTTTTTAGTGCTTTCCATAGAGAGGGACGATTCTTATTAGCGTATCAAACGGGCAGGGGGCCCGCCGGAGGGCGCTGTTTACCTAATCGACAATGAGCCAGAATAGCATTATGATTTCCCGAAGGTTGGTTCTCGGTTCGGCGGCGCTAGGCTTGGGCGGCGGGCCGGCTGCTGTGGCTGCCCCTTTCAAGGGCCGCATTCCCCTTGCGGTCTCGACGTATAGCTATTGGCACTTTAAGACCGAGCGGTATCCGATTGACAAAGTGATCGAACACGCGGCATCGCTGGGGTTTGATGGCGTGGAAATTCTTCACCGGCAGATGGTGGACGAGTCGCCGGCCTACTGCAACAAGTTGAAGAAGATGGCGTTCGAGCGCGGGTTGTCGTTTCCGATGCTCTCGATTCATCAGGACTTCGTTTCGCCCGATGCGGGGGAGCGGCAGAAGATGATCGACCATACGGTGCGGTGCCTGCAACTGGCGGCGCGGTTGGGTATTCCGTGCGTGCGGCTGAATAGCGGACGGTGGAAGACGATTAAGTCGTTTGACGATTTGATGAAGGTGAAGGGGGATGAGCCGGCTTTGCCGGGGTACACCGACAAGGACGCATTTGCCTGGTGCGTCGATTCGATTCAGAAGTGCCTGCCGGCCTGCGAAAAAGAGGGCGTCATGCTGGCACTGGAAAACCACTGGGGCTTGACTACCAAGGTGGAGAACCTATTGACCATTTATAAAGCCGTCAATTCTCCGTGGCTTGGAATCAATATGGACACGGGGAATTATCCTGGCGACCCGTATGAGGGCATCAGCCGGTTGGCGGGGTTGGCCACCATTGTCCAGGCGAAGACTTATTACGGCGGCGGCGAGTGGTACACTCTCGACTTAGACTATCCCCGGATCGCGGGCATTCTGCGCGGCGCTGGATTCAAAGGCTGGGTGTCGTTGGAAATGGAGGGCAAGGAAGACCCTCTTGTAGCGGTTGAGAAGAGCTACCGGGTATTGCGGAAGGCGTTCGGCGAGTAAATTTGGCCTGGCTTTCCGTCGACATGCGCTAAACCGACTGGGAGAGTAGCTGCAAACATGAGACTGATCGGATTTTTTCTCGTTGCTGTTGGGCTTCATGCGGACGTCACCTTTCATCGCGACGTATTGCCGATTCTGCAAGCCAAATGTCAGGGTTGCCACCGGCCCGGCGAAGTCGCGCCGATGCCATTTCTGACTTACGCCAATGTGCGGCCGTGGGCAAAGTCGATCCGTGCCGCGGTGACGGCGAAAGTGATGCCGCCGTGGTTTGCCGGAAGCGGATCGGAGAAGTTTTCCAACGATCCGTCACTAACGTCCGGTCAAATTGAGACTCTGACACGGTGGGCCGATGCGGGGGCGCCAGAAGGCAATCCGGCGGATGCGCCCAAGCCGTTGCGGTTCGTCGACGGTTGGAACATTGGCGATCCGGACGCGGTTGTATCGATGCCCCAGCCCTATTCCGTTCCGGCAAAAGGTGTTGTGGAGTACCAGCATATTGTGGTGCCCACCGGATTCACGGAAGACAAATGGGTGAAGGCGGTGGAGATACGGCCCGGCAATCGAAGCGTTGTTCACCATGTGGTCGTGTTTGTGCGCCCGCCGAACTCGCGCTGGCTGCGCGACGCCAAGCCGGGAGTACCCGTGACCGACGCAAAGCAAACCATCCGAACGCTTCCCATCGAAGAGATTCCGGAGTTTCTGCTTAGCTACACGCCAGGCCGGCCGCCTTCGGGCCTGGGTGAGGGGCAAGCCCGTTTTATCCCGGCCGGTTCGGACATCGTATTTCAGTTGCACTATACGCCCTCGGGCAAGGATACCGACGACCAGTCGAAAGTTGGGATGGTGTTCGCCAAACAGGCGCCCCGCGAACGCATCGTAACTTTACCCATCGTTAACAATACTTTCGTGATTCCGCCCGGCAGTCCGGCACATCGCGTGGACGCGTGGGCCTCACTGGCGGGCGAGACCCGGCTGTTGCGCATGATCCCTCACATGCATCTGCGAGGAAAGGCTTTCGAAGTCCGCATGGTCGACAACGATGGCGAGCGTACGCTGCTGAGAGTTCCAAAATACGACTTCAACTGGCAGAATGCCTATGAGTTGGCCCAGCCCGTGCCGCTTCGCGAAGGGGCTCGGATTGAGCTGACTGGCTGGTACGACAATTCCCCGAACAATCCGCATAATCCGGATCCGAAGGCCGAAGTGCGGTGGGGTGACCAGAGTTGGGAAGAGATGCTGGTGGGATATGTTGATATCAGCGTGAAGCCAGGAGTTGAACCACGACGAATTCTCAAGCGCGAGGCGCCGGACAATCGAGCACCGTTCTATGGAGTGTGGGAACTGGTCAGTTTTGTGTCCCGCGACAAGAGCGGAGCCGAGCGGAAGCCGTATGGTGATTCTCCGCGCGGCCAGATTTCCTACGAACGGAGTGGGCGCATGTCGGCGATTCTCGGTAGAACGGATCGGAAGCCGATTGCTTCACTGACAGTGGATAAAGCCTCTCCCGATGAGATGCGCGAAATTGTCTCCGGGTTTGCAGCGTATTACGGCACGTTCGAAGTCGATACCGCGAAGAAGGCGGTGATCCATCACGTGCAGCAGGCGCTGCATCCGAACTGGGCTGGAACCGACTTGGTTCGCACGTATTCGTTCAACGGCAATCAGATGACACTGTCGGCCGTTCTGGGTGAATCGGTCCTTACGCTGGTTTGGCAGAAGAAATAGCCGTTACTTACCTGGCGTGCGGCGGCGGCGGGGGTGGAGGCGCCGGCTGGTTCACGTGTTTCAGGACGCCAGTGGCGCTGGCGATGATGCTGGTCAGGTCCGTGAGGTTGGCCGGGACGATCATCGAATTGTTGGACTTTGCCAGCTTGCCGAACTCGGTGATCCACTGCTCGGCGATGCGGAGTTGGACGGCATCGCGGCCGCCAGCGGTCTGGATGGCGACGGCGACGCGTTCGATGCTCTCGGCGGTGGCTTTGGCCACAGTGAGGATGGCTTCGCCTTCGCCCTCCGCTTCGTTGATCTGCTGCTGGCGCTTGGCTTCGGAAGCCTTGATCACCATTTGCTTCTGGCCCTCCGCCTGGTTGATGGCGGCGTCCCGGACCGCTTCGGAGGTTAGAATCGTCGCTCGTTTTTCGCGCTCGGCGCGCATCTGTTTTTCCATCGCGCCCAGGATGTCTGAGGGTGGGGTGATGTTCTTAATTTCGTAGCGCATCACTTTCACGCCCCAGGCCTCAGTGGCTTTGTCGACTTCGCTTACTACGGAGAAGTTGATCGTCGTGCGCTCTTCAAAAGTGCGATCGAGTTCGATCTTGCCGACTTCGCTGCGGAGCGTCGTCTGGGCAAGCTGGATGATGGCGAAACGGTAGTCGCTGATGCCGTAAGAGGCGCGTTCGGCACTGAGCAACTTCATGTAGAGCACGCCGTCGACGCCTACCTGGACATTATCGCGGGTGATGCAAACCTGCTCCGGGATATCGATTGCCATCTCTTTCAGCGAATGCTTGTAGCGGATTACGTCGAGAAAAGGAATCAGAACATGGAAGCCCGCATCGAGGGTTCCGCTGTAACGTCCCAGGCGCTCAACGACATAAGCGCTTTGCTGTGGAACCACAATTGCAGTCTTGGCGACGATGATGAAAACGACAAGAATCAACGCCGCAGTGAGTATCAGTTCCGACATGGCAGCTCCTAAGGTCTATTCAGCAGCTCTAACGTTAAGGGTCAAGCCGTCAACCTGTTCTACAATACACCGTTGTCCGGCTTCGATGGATACGCTGCTGATATTGCGAACCTTCCATGTCGCGCCGCGCAGCTCCGCCTGCCCGAATTCGCCGGGATGGAGGGAACTGCCCAACATGGCGCTTTCGCCGACGAGGGAATCGACCTTCGTCTTCGGCGATGCCGATTGGAACCGGGCCAGCAAAGGCTTGCGGAAGAACATCAGGCAGGCGATCGAAACTGCCAGCGCGGCAACCGCCTGGATTAGCAGATTGTCAATGCCCAGTAGGGTTACGATGGCAGCCGCAAGCGCACCTACCCCAAAAAACAGGAAGTAAAAGCCACCGGGCGTGAGCATCTCCACGACAACCAAGGCAACTGCCGCGACGAGCCAAATCCACCACTCCATAGTGGCCTCCGATTTCGTTTATGACTGTTTGACGACCATTGTTTCCGGATCCCACATCATCGTTTTGCGAGTGAAGTGGCTGACATTGGAGAGCAGCGCCGGACCGGCGGCGCGCAGGCCGAACGTCGCGTCTTCGATGACGGGATTACGCGAACGAATTGCGTTGATGAAGTTTTCGTGGTGCGCGTACTGCTCGGTGTAGCCGGGGGGAAGGACCCAGCGCTGTTCGGTGTTGGCGCGCATGCCGTCGGCCGAAGCGCGCTGGGCGGGATATTTTTGTTGATACTCGCGAATGATTTCGGCGCCTGTGGCCTTGGAGAAAGTCCCGGCTGTGTGGCCCGGTTCGCTGTCCTTGGGCTTGCGCTTTAGCACCAGCGCGCCGCCGACGGCGAGGTCGAGGACGCCCTCGGTGCCGATAAAGCGGAAGCCGGAGCCGTCACCGCCGCCGGCTTCGAAGTTGAGGCGAATGCTGAGGTGGAAGGCTCTGTGCGCTTTGGTGTCGGGGTAGTCGTACATCCCGAGCATCAGGTCGGGCACGTCGCGGCCGTCCTTCCAGTAGTAGAGGCCACCGGTGGACATTATGCGGTCAGGACCGTTGGAATCCATTACATAGTGGATGCCGGTGAAGAGGTGAACGTAGAGATCGCCGGCGACGCCGGTGCCGTAATCCTGGTAATTGCGCCAGCGGAACAGACGGACCGGTTCAAACGGGCGTTTGGGCGCATGGCCCAGGAAGCGGTCCCAATCGACGGTTTGCGGCGTCGCGTCGGGCGGGATGGAGTATTGCCAGGCTCCTTGCGCCGAGTTGCGGTCCCAATAAGCCTCCACCATCCGCACTTCGCCGATCGAGCCCTGTTTAATGACTTCGCGCGCCTTAGCGTAGAGAATCGAGCTTGCGCGTTGGCTGCCAACCTGGAGGATGCGTTTGGTCTCCTTTTCGGCTTTGATGACCGCGGCGCCTTCCTCGACCTTCTGCACCATCGGTTTCTGGCAGTAGACGTCCTTGCCGGCACGCATGGCGTCGCAGGCGATGATCTGGTGCCAGTGGTCGGGAGTGGCGACGATTACGGCGTCGATGTCGCGGCGGGCCAGGATTTCCCGGTAATCGCGGGTTGTGAAAATGTCCTTGCCGTAGACTTCCTTGGCCTTTGTGAGGCGGCCCTCGTAGACGTCCGAGACGGCCACGAGCTTTGCGCCGGGCACGGTGGTCACGGTAGTGACGTCACCCTGGCCCATGATGCCGAAGCCGATACAGGCGACGTTGATCTTGTCGTTGGCCGATTTGGCCGTTTGCGCGGGTGCCGCGGCGGCCAGCATCGTAGTGCCTGCACCTGCTAGGAAGCGGCGACGGGTGGTGGACATTCTAATTTAGCTCCCGAGACCACATCATAGCGCGGGCAGGCGGCCTAAATTTGCCAGAGTTCCTCTAATGGTCGGCCGGTTCGTTGCCGATGGAGGGAAGAGATGCCGTTTACTGATCTCGAAGGTCTGAACAATCTAGTCGAATATGACGGTGAGCCGGATTCATTATCTGAACCGATCTTTCCGCCAGTGCCCGAGACGATCGAGCACACGGGTATCCCACAGTCGACGATCGAGCAGTTGATCCTGAAAGCGCTCTACTACAAGGGCGAGGTAATCGGTCGCGAATTGGCGTCGGACCTGGGACTGCGATTCAGCGTGATCGAAGGGTTGATGGACCTTTTGAAGCGCAATAATCTGCTGGGCGTTAAAAGTTCGCTCGGCATGGGGGCGATCTCGTCGCGCTTCCTTCTGACGGAAAACGGGCGAACGCTGGCGAAGGAATATATCTCGGTCTGTGCCTATTCGGGCAAGGTACCGGTGCCGCTTTATCAGTACGCCGATCTGGTTCGCCAACAGAAACAGGGCGACGGCTGGCTCACGATGGAGGCGCTGCGGGACGCATATAAACACATGGTGGTCACCGATGAGTTGCTGAACGCCATCGGCCCCGCGGTGAATTCCGGTAAGTCGTTTCTTATCTACGGCCAGCCGGGGAACGGCAAAACATTCCTGGCCGAAGCGCTCTTTAACGTGGACGAGACCCTTATCTATGTGCCGCACGCCATTGAATGCCAGGGCATGATCATCCAGATGTTCGATCCGGTCTACCACCATCCAGTGGACGATGCGGCCGGACAGACGTCCGCGTTTACCTCCGATTCGACATACGACCAGCGGTGGTTCAAAACGCGCCGGCCATTCATTGTCAGCGGCGGCGAACTCGATCTCAAAATGCTTGATTTGAGTTTCAATCCGGTGTCGAAATACTACGATGCTCCCCTGCAGCTCAAGGCCAATAACGGCATTTATCTAATCGATGACTTTGGGCGGCAAAAGGTGACGCCGGCGGAGGTTCTGAACCGCTGGATTGTTCCGATGGAACGGCGCGTAGACTTCCTTTCGTTCGCCAACGGTACGAAAATGACGGTGCCGTTTGAGTGCTTCCTGATTTTTTCAACGAACCTGAAACCGCATCAATTGGGCGACGAGGCGTTTCTCCGCCGTATTCAGTACAAGATGCTAATGCGCAGTCCCGACGAGAACGAGTTTACGGACATATTTATTCGATTTGCCGGGAGCAAAGGCCTTTCCTGTTCACGAGATCTGGCGGACTATTTTCTCGATCAGCATTACAGGAACAGCGGGAAACCGAAGCGTCGTTGCCATCCACGCGACGTTCTGACGCACGCGATAGATATCATCCGGTTTGAGCGGCTGCCGATGGAACTGAACGAAGAGATCCTGGACAAGGCCTTCAATTCAAACTTTGTTTGCGATGAAGAGGATGTTTAAAGCGAACCGGCGCGGATTAGCTGTTCGGCGTGCTGCAGGGCTTCCGGCGTAAGCCGCTGCCCGCTAAGCATTCGGCCGATTTCCTTCGTTCGTTCGGGCCCATCCAATTCGGTAACGGTGGCGACTGTCCGGCCCTTCGATTCCTTCTTCTCCACGCGGTAGTGGAAATCGGCGAAGGAGGCGATCTGCGCCTGGTGAGTGACGCAGAGAACCTGGTAGCCGCGGCTCAGTTCCTTCAAGCGGCGCCCTACCGCTTCGGCTGCTTCTCCGCCGATGCCGGCGTCTACTTCGTCGAACACCAGTAGATGCTGGGTGCCGCCGGGCCGTTCACGCTCCACACAGGTCTTGATAGCAAGGGCGATGCGGGATACTTCCCCGCCGCTGGCCACTTTGGAGAGCTCGCGCGGCTCTTCGCCTTTATTGGCAGAGACGAGGAATACAACGGCATCCCGGCCTTCCTCGGTCCATTGCGATTCGGCGAATCCGACGCGGAATGTCGTCCCGGCCATTGCTAAAGCCGTCAGTTCCGTTTCAACGCGCTTTTCGAGCTGCCGGGCCGCCTGTTTACGAATGGCGGTGAGTTTGGCGGCGGCAGTTTCGTACTCGCCGGCCAGTTTCTTTCGACGAAGCTCAATTTCGGCGCGGCGTTCGCTCGCCGTTTCCACGGTGCGCATTTTCGCAGTAACTTCGGCGAGAAAATCCAGAATTTCGTCGATGGAACCGCCGTACTTCCTTTTTAGTTTATCGATAGCCGCCAGGCGGGATTCGACTGTTTCCAGACGGCCGGGATCGGCTTCCAAGTGACCGAGATAGTCGCGCAGCGTGTGGCTGGCTTCTTCCAGCGCGATGACAGCGGGCTGCAGCAGATCGGCCACTTCTGTTAACTGGTTGTCGATGCGAAGCAGTTCCTGGACGCGCTTCTGGGCCGTTCGGGCTTGGGCAAGGGCCGAATCGGGCGCGTCGTAGAGCGCCTGGAATGCGGCTTCGGCGTGTTCGGTCAGGCGGGTCACGTTTTGCAGAATGCGCTTTTCGTTTTCGAGCTCCTGATCTTCGCCCGGCTTCAAATCCAGCGATTCGATTTCTTTACGCTGGAAGCTCCAAAGGTCGGCGAGGCGGAGTTGTTCCTGTTCCCGCTGCGCGATCTCCTCGAGTTCCCGGTCGCAATTACGCCATGCCCGGAAGACTCCGGCGACGGCGTCCCTGGCGGGTTGTGCCGCAGCGAACTCGTCGAGAATTCCCCGTTGGGCGGTGGCATCGTAGAGTTGCTGTTGTTCGTTCTGGCCATGAATGTCGCCAAGCCACGGTGACAATTGCTTCAGCAGTGCGGCGGTGACTGGACGGTTGGCTGCAAACGCGCGGGATTTGCCGTTGGCAAGGATTTCGCGTTCGATCAGCAGTTCGTTCTCTTCCAGCGCGATGCCGGATTCCTCGAGGATCGCGCGAACGGCCGGCCCCTCCGGCAAGTCGAAAATGCCGCTGATGCGGGCGCGTTCGGTGCCGGAGCGTACGACGTCGGCCGAAGCGCGGCCGCCGAACAGCAGGCCCAGCGAGTCGACGATGATCGACTTTCCGCTGCCGGTCTCGCCGGTCAGGAGGTTCAGGCCGTGGTGAAATCGCAATCGAAGCCGCTCGACGACGGCGAAGTTCTCAATGTGAAGCTCAACCAGCATGCAGGGGTTAGTAGGAGAAGGCCTCTCTGAAATTGTATCCGTAGCGATACAGCATCGAGAGAGCGAGACCCAGAAAGACAAGGGTGGTTCCAAGGCGCACGAGCCGCAGGCGGTGGCGCCAGGCTTCTGCCCGCTCTTCGGAAAGCTGGAAGACGTGGGGCGCCAGATGAGCCCACAATTTTGTTCCCAGATACAGGACGACGGCGCTGAAGGCCCAGAGGAAGAGGTCCGCCGTGGGGTAATGCACGTCGGTTGCGGCCAGGACGTTGAACGTCTTCTCGTGCTCCCGACGGACGTGTTCCCACCCGCGAGCGACGAAGTAAATGAGCGCGATCAGGGCGAGGAGGGCGGCGCGGTCGAGGAGCCGAGTTTTACGGAGCACGGTTGGCATTCGATCTATACTCCCAGTTTACTTTCCTGAGATCTTTTTGAACGCTAGGCCACTACCTCTGTATGGCTGACGGGCCGGAGAAGAAACAGGTCGTATGGAATGAGCCGATGCTCATTCCGGCGATAGGCTTGGCGGTGGGGGTGCTGCTGGAGCGATTGGCTCCCTTTTCGCTGGCTGAAGCGGGCCTGGTTGGAGGGGTGTTTGGCCTATTGGCGTTCTTGCCGGGCGAAGTTGTGCGCCGCCGGGTGTGCGCTGGGCTGGCTTGCTGTGCGTTGGGAGTGGGTACAGCCGCTTGGCACCGTCCGGGGCCGGCGCCGGTAATCGACGCGACGGCCTCGGAAACAGTAATTCTCGAGGGTTGCGTGGTGGAACCTTCGGTTTTCTCGGAGAACCGCGAACAGTTCACTTTGGAGTTAGCACCAGGTGCTCGCGGGCGGGTGTCGCTGAATTTGCGCGAAGGGCAATCGGCGCCGCGGCTCCGGTACGGGCAGAGGGTGGAGTTCGAGGGGCGAGTCCGGGCGCCGCACAACTTCGGCAATCCCGGCGCCTTCGATTTCGAGGGATACCTGGCCCGGCGCCAGATTTACTGGAACATTTCGACCCGGACCGGCGGCACGGTCAAAGTGTTGGAGGGCGAGTGCGGATCGAGGGTGGAGGGTTGGCTGTTCGACCTGCGGTCGGAGGCGTTGGAGCGGCTCGATGTCCTGTTCGCTAACGACACCTATAAGGCGATCATGATGCAGGCGGTGCTGACCGGTGAAAATACGCGCCTGGAGAAGGCGTGGACGGAGCACTACCGGCGCACGGGGACTTATCATGCGCTGGTTATCAGCGGGCTCCATTTGACGGTGTTGGCCGGGTATTTGCTGGTGGTTCTGCGGTATTCGACGGGACGGCCGGGGTTGTCGCTGGTCCTATCCTTTCTCGCTGCGTGGATTTACGCGGGCGCCAGCGGAATGACGGCGCCGATTGCTCGCGCGGCTGGCGGGTTTACGCTGTTCCTTCTGACTCGCTACTGGCACCGGCAGACGCATATTCTGAATTCGCTGGCGACGGTAGTATTTTGTTTTCTGCTCCTGGATCCAGGGCAATTATTTGAGGGCAGCTTTCAACTCAGCGTTTTGAGCGTGCTGGCAATCGGCGCCCTGGCTGGACCGATGTTTGAAGCCCACACGCGGCCGGTTGTGATGGGCTTTAGCGATCTCGCTCGCGATCAGCGGGATGTCGATCTCGAGTGGCGCATTTGCTCCATGCGAGTCGAGGCCCGTTTGATCGCGCAGACGGTGGCGGTTTGGACCGGTATTCCGGAGAAGCACTGCGTGGCCGCGGTGGCTTTGATCGTGCGAACGGGGTTCTATCTGTACGAAATCTTCATGCTTTCGGCTGTGGTGCAAGTGGCTCTGGCGCTTCCGATGGCGCTGTTTTTCCACCGGGTGTCGTTGAGCGGCATGGCGGCGAATGTGCTGATTGTGCCGCTGATGAATTCTGTTGTGGTTATCGGTTTTGTGGCCGTTTTGACGAAGCTTTCGCCGTTGGCATGGGTGGCGGGCGGGTTGCTGGAGTTGTCACGAATGGTGGCGGAGTTCTTCTCGCGATTGGAGCCGGACTGGCGGATTCCCGATCCGCCGTTGTGGCTGGCGTTGACGTTTACGGGCGCCTTGATCCTGCTGGCGATCGTTGCGCGGCGGCCGTCGCCGGTGCGCTGGGTTGCGTTCGCGGCCGTTTGCGTTCTCTTTGGAATCCTTGTCGTCCATCCATTCGCGCCGCAACTGCATGCCGGGCAGTTGGAAGTCACAGTCGTTGATGTCGGCCAAGGCGATAGCGTGCTGGTGGTGACGCCGGAGGGGCGGATCGTCATTGTCGATGGCGGCGGCGTGCCAGGATTCAGAGGGCGGCCGAAGCCGAAGCTCGACATTGGCGAGGACGTTGTTTCCAGCTATTTGTGGACCCGGTCGATTCAGCGGATCGATGTATTGGCGCTGACGCATGCGCATGAGGATCATAGTGGCGGTTTGGCGGCGTTGATGGCCAATTTTCATCCGCGGGAACTGTGGGTGGGGGCGATGGGAGAGAGCCCGGTGTGGCAGCGAGTTCGGGCGGCCGCGGCGCAGCACGGTGTCCGGGTGGTGGCGCGGAAAGCCGGAGAGGACTTTGCGCTCGGCGGGGCCCGGTTTCGGGTACTGGCCCCGTTCCCCGACCAGATTCCCGACGTGATTCCGCGAAACAACGATTCGCTGGTAATGAGCGTGCGGCTAGGCGGCCGGGCGTTTCTGCTGACCGGCGATGCGGAGAAGGAAGTGGAGTGGCGGCTGACCGGCGAACGGGCGGTGGAGCCGGTAGACGTGTTGAAACTCGGCCATCACGGCAGCCGTTCCTCGTCTACCGCCGGATTTCTGGACTTGGCGCAGCCAAAGTTTGCGGTGGTTTCCGCTGGGCTCGATAATCTCTACCGCCATCCTCACCCGGACGTGGTGGCGCGCCTGGAGGAGCGGGGCGTGCGTGTGCTGCGGACCGATCGCGGCGGTCAGATTCGTTTTGTGACGAATGGCCGGCGGCTGGACGTTTCGGCGTTCAACGGCTTGCCGGCAGCCCGGTGAGGGTTATTTGCCGGACGACCACCCGACGCGGAACTCAGGGTACAGCGTAAGGCCGCCGCAGGTGTAGATCGTCTGGCCCGTCACGTAGCTGGCTTCGTCCGAGGCTAGAAAAGCGAAGACGGCTGCCATTTCTTCGGCGGCTCCGGCGCGGCCCATCGGAATGTGGCTTTCGACTTCGGCACGCGCGGCGGGGTCGTTGATCCAGGCCAGATTGATGGGCGTGACGGTCGCGCCGGGGCCGACGGCGTTGACGCGAATACCGCGGTCGGCGTATTCCAGCGCCAGAGTTTTGGTGAGGTTTTCCAGTCCGCCCTTTGTTACGGAATAACTCAAATACTTGGGTTTGGGAATGATTTCATGAACGGAGGAGTTGTTCAGGATTACCCCGCCCCGGCCCTGGTTCAGGAAGAGCTTTAGTGCTTCACGGGAACACAAGAAGGGTCCACGAAGATTGACGGCCAGGACGCGGTCGAAATCGGCAACCGCCATCTCGTGAGATTCGGCTGCTTTTTGGATGCCGGCGTTGTTGATCAATATATCAATAGATCCGAATACGTTGATGAATCGTTCGAACATCGCTTTCACTTGGATTTCATCGGAAACATCGGCCTGGAGGGGAACCTGTTTGCCGTCGCTGATGCGGGCGGCCGCCACTTGATTGCAAGTCTCCTCGGCGTCTTCAGGACCGACGTAAAAGTTGACGCCGACGTTCGCGCCATCCTTGCCGAACCGTACCGCCACGGCCCGGCCAATCCCTGTAGCGGCTCCCGTGATCAGGACGTTTTTCCCTTTTAAGCGTTCCATACAGGATGATTCCTTTGCTGTTTTTCTAAGACTGCGTTCCTCCTATCTTGGCGCGTTTGCGGTTCCCGCGCTCGGGAAACGTGGCAAAATAGGAGGTTAGGCCGGAATTTGTCCGACCGCTCCCTTCAAAATGAAGTCTGGTGATATCCTTTCCCTTTCCTTTGGCCTACGGTTTGAAGACCTTTACACGTCGGAGGGCCTGGCCAAAGTCGACGTTGCTTTTCAGCGGTTTTTAGAATCCGGGGACGCCACGCTGCTGCCGCAGTTGCTGGCGGCGCGGATAGATCCGAAATCGCTTGCCCGGAAGGCCGAGTCCGAGCTGATCCTCTCGCTCGCTCCTCATTTGGAAGATTTTCTCGGCGAACTCTTTCAAATTCAGAAAGAAGTCCGCGAACTGCAGCATCAGCACGCGGAGTTGGCGCCGTTATATACGGTTAAGCGCAATTTTGTTCAGCGGAAAGCCCTGACGTCGGTGAAGGAATCCGATGCGCAGCATTTGCATGGTAAAACGCTGCGCGTGGAACTCGAGACGTACATGGGCGAGCCGTTGTCGGAGCTTGCCTATGCCCGCGCGGTGACGAAATGGCTGGACGACGCAGCCGGACACGCGCACCATTTGGATATCGCGGCGAAGTACGCGGCCTGGGCGCATTACAGCAAGCCGGGGCGGGAAAAGCATAAGTCGGGCATTCTCTTCAAGAAGCCGCACAAACTGGAGTTCGAAAATCTGGTTCCGGTTGAGTCGATTGTGGAGAATAATGCTGGCCGGTTCGTGTTTCCGGAGCACGAATGGCGGCACCGCGAGGGCTTTGGGCTCACCGACCCCGGTACCGATCTGACTGGCGCGCTGGATGAAGCCAATTACTGCATTCATTGCCACAATCAGGGCAAGGACTCGTGCTCCACCGGCCTTCGCGAGAAGACCGGAGAGTTCAAGAAATCGCACTTTGGCGTGACGTTGAACGGTTGCCCGCTGGAAGAGAAGATCTCGGAATTCCATTTGGCGATGACCAAGGGCCATACGCTGGGTGCGTTGGGGATCATCACGATCGACAACCCGATGTGCGCGGGCACGGGCCACCGGATTTGCAACGACTGCATGAAGTCATGCGTGTTCCAGAAGCAGGAGCCGGTAAACATTCCGCAGGCCGAAACGCGGGCGTTGAAGGAAGTCCTGAACCTGACCTGGGGCTTTGAGGTTTACTCGCTGCTGACGCGATGGAATCCGCTGAACTTCGCGCGGCCGCTGCCGAAGGCGGATACGGGATACAAGGTCCTGGTGGTGGGTCTGGGTCCCGCGGGTTATGCGCTAGCGCACAATTTGTTGAACGACGGACACACGGTTTGCGCGATCGACGGGTTGAAGATTGAACCGCTGCCGACGCATCTGTCGGGCGTGGATGCGCATGGCAATCCGGTGCCGTTCCGCGCGATCCGGGAGATCCACGAGATTTACGAGTCACTGGACGACCGCATTATGGCCGGTTTTGGCGGTGTAGCGGAGTACGGGATTACCGTTCGCTGGGACAAAAACTTCCTGAAGATTATCCGGCTGCTGATAGAGCGGCGCCGGCAGTTTGCGATGTTTGGCGGCGTCCGTTTTGGCGGGTCGATCACCGTGGACAGCGCTTTCGACCTGGGTTTCGACCACATTGCGTTGTGCGCCGGAGCGGGCCGGCCGACCGTCATTCCAATGAAGAATGGGCTAGCGCGCGGCGTCCGGCAAGCTTCGGACTTTCTGATGGCGCTGCAGTTGACCGGCGCGGCTCGGGCGAATTCGATCGCCAATTTGCAGTTGCGGCTGCCGGCGGTGGTGATTGGCGGCGGTTTGACCGCGGTCGACACGGCTACCGAGTCGCTGGCATATTATCCGGTGCAGGTTCGCAAGTTCCTGGAACGGTACGAGGCGCTGACGAAGCTGCACGGCGAGGAGAATGTCCGAGCGATTTGGAACGAAGAAGAAAACCTGATCGCCGATGAGTTCCTGGCGCACGCCCGCGCCATCCGCGCCGAGGATGACGCGGCGGCCGAGGAAGGGCGGAATCCGGTTTATTTGCGGCTGCTGCAATCGTGGGGTGGGGTGACACTTGCATACCGGCGGCGGATGATCGATTCTCCGTCGTATACGCTGAACCACGAGGAAGTGGCCAAGGCGCTGGAAGAAGGGATTCATTTCGCCGAATGCCTTTCGCCGGAAGAGGTGGGGGTCGATCGTTTCGGGCATTCGGTTTCGATCACGATGTCGAAGCTGCGCTTCGATGCCGAGAAGCAGAAGCTGGTGAATACGGGCGAAATGGCTGTGCTGCCGGCGAAGTCGATTCTGGTGGCCGCGGGTACGCAGCCGAATACGGTGTTGGAGCGCGAAGACAGCACGAACTTCATGCTGGACGGGAAGTACTTCCAGGCGCTGGACGAGAACGGCGATCCGGTTAAGCCGGAGCGGGTCGCGAAGCCGAACGAGACGCGCGTATTGACGTCACTGCGCGCGGATGGGAAGGCGATTAGTTTCTTCGGCGATCTGCATCCGTCGTTCAGCGGCAACGTCGTGAAAGCGATGGGCAGCGCCAAGCAGGGGTATCCGGTGGTTAGCCGGATTCTGGCGGCGCGGCGGAAGCCGGAGGGCATCAGCGGGCGGGATTTGATCGACCGGTTGAATTACGAACTGCGCGCTGTTGTTTCCGATGTGGTGCGGTTGACGCCGACGATTATAGAGATCGTTGTGAAAGCGCCGATGGCGGCGAGGGCGTTCCATCCAGGGCAGTTCTATCGCTTGCAGAACTTTGAGACGATTGCTCCGCGGACGCCGGAGACCGTGCTGGCAATGGAGGGGTTGGCGCTGACTGGCGCTTCGGTGGACCGGGAAGCGGGGACGCTGTCGACGATTGTCCTGGAAATGGGTGGATCGTCTGATTTGTGCTCGCTGCTTCGCGTGGGCGAGCCGGTGGTGCTGATGGGTCCGACGGGGACGCCAACAGAGACACCCGGCAAGGAAACGGTGCTGCTGGTTGGCGGCGGGTTGGGTAATGCTGTGTTGTTCTCGATCGGACAGACGCTACGCGCCAACGGCAGCCATGTCATTTATTTTGCCGGCTACAAGAAGTCGATTGACCGGTACAAGGTGGAGGAGATTGAGCGTGCGGCGGACGTGATTGTCTGGTGCTGCGACGAGGCGCCGGGCTTCACGCCGGCGCGGGCGCAGGATCGGGCATTTGTCGGCAACATTGTGGCCGCGATGGAGGCGTACGGAAAAGGCGCACTGCATGGGGATATGGAAGAGCCGCTGCTGCTGTTGCAGGATGTGGATCGGGTGATCGCCATCGGCTCGGACGGCATGATGGCGGCGGTAGCGCGTGCGCGGCACAACGTTCTGGCGCCGTATCTGACGAAGAAGCCGCAGGGGATCGGTTCGATCAACTCGCCGATGCAGTGCATGATGAAGGAGATCTGCGCGCAGTGTTTGCAGCTCCATCGGGATCCCGAAACGGGTCAGGAGACAGTGGTGTTCTCCTGCTTTAATCAGGACCAGTCGCTGGATCATGTGGATTGGGCGAGTTTGCGTCAGCGGTTGTCGCAGAACTCGACGCAGGAGAAGCTGACGAAGCTGTGGATCGACCGTTGCCTGAAGGAATTGGGCATGCGATTAACGCCAAAATAGCAAAAATTGAAGCTGGAGAAAACATCAGTCCTTGGGGATTCGAAATTTATTTTTCGTTTGTTTTCAATAGCTTATAATATTTGATCGCGCGAATATGGTGGACGAGACTGGTAGCTTCATGGCAGGAGGTTACCTATTTTATGTCTGCCAAAGGCGAGATACGGTACGGAATTGAAAGGCTGTACCTGTTCCCTTATTATCAAACCCGTGAGGACTACAAGAAAGCCACTGGCGTCGAACCGCCGAAGTTCGATGCATTGAAGCCACCCAAGTATTGGATGGATCCGGCTGCGAAGGACACCGTTCGACGGAATATGGCTTACGACCGAGTACTTGCCTATGCCGCCAACGGCGCCCTGCTGTTCGATGAAAACGATCAGCCGCTGCTGGAAGGCCTGGTTCTCAACAAGGACGAAGCCGCGACGGTGAACATCCCGCCCAAAGGGCTGGGGATGACCAACATCGAAGGGGCCGACCGGCCGGAAGTTCCCGCACCGTTGCGTGCGTTGAACCCGGACGAAGAGTTCTTCATTCCTTTTCCCGGCATTGCGGCCGTGCGAATCAAGGGAACTCTGGAACCGGACCGGGGCTTCACGGAAGACGACCGGAGTATGCTCCTGGCGATCGCTCGTAAATTGGGCGTGTAGTTAGGCGTGTCTGACGGACCCGCTGGCACTGGCCGGATTGGGAGTAACGCCAAAATAGCGTTGCAACTCATAGGCGGTGACCAGCGGGTTCTTCTCGGTGAGTTCCGCGGAGAACTGTTCCGTTTTGCCGCCAGAGGTCACGTTGATCATTTTGTTGACGTAGGAACCGCCGGGATAGCCGACAAGCTCTTCGGTGTAGCTGATGTTCAAGCCGGACGTGCTCATTCCTAGCGAGCTTAAAGTATCCATCAGCTTCTTCATGCCCGCCGGGGCGGCGGGAGCGGATGGCGGCGGCGGGGGCGGCACCGGCATATTTTCGACGGCCGGCGGCGTAGTGACGGAATGTTGACTGTTGGCGCGGCCAACGGAAGTGTCAGAACCGCGGCCGGTGCCCGCGGCAAGGTTCAAACGGAAAGAGCCAGAGCCCCGGGACGCTGTTGTAGCGGTGCGGGATGCGGCAATTTGCTGGGTTTTGGAAGGAAGATTAACGACGAACAAGCGAGCCTCCGTAGCGGGTTAAAGCACGACGGGGGCCAAACGCCGTTACTGCTTCGGCAACTGCTTCTTCACTTCTTCGGGAATATCGAAGATGATCGGGATGATGAGCGTCCGGTTGAAAGGCTCAATCTTAAGGGATGCGTGGAGCTTCGGTTTGGCGGCAGGATCGATGGGATCGTAAATGATCTCGATTCGGGACGTGTCTCCTGCGACAATTTCCGTTTTTTCAATTTTGTATGTCAATCCGGGAATCGATTCAGTTTGGAACGCGATGTTGATGGAGCCCTGCATGCCGTTTGTAACGACGATGGTCTCGGCCGACTTCTCCCAACTGCGCAGCACGATCTGCTCCTTGTTCACCTTGACCTGGTTCAGGATGATGTTGGGGTTTTTCAACATTTCGTCAATGTTCATCCCTTTCGCTCCGCCCGGACCGGGGGTCATGGTGCCCATCGGCGTTTTTTTCCCCATTGTGGGATCGACATAGTAGCACCAATTGCCGTTTTCGAGCTTCCAACTGGTGGCCATAGGTGCGGCGGCGGGGATGTTCGACCCGCGAAACTGGATGTATGTCTGTACAGTGGTGGCGACTTGCGCCTTAGTGAAGTTGTCGTTCCAATTGATCTTAAAGATCTCAAAACCGCGGATTTTGGACTTTTCCTGGTTGTAGTGCAAGTCTTTAGTGTCTTCGCAGACGAACGCTTCGGCCAAGCGGAATTTTGCGTCCACATAGGGCTGATAGAACCCGGTGACGCGTTCTCGCAATGCTTTATCCACTTCAGGAGGCGCTGCCGTAAATAGGTTAGGCGACTCCTGGGCTCCGGCGGACACAGCCGCAGCCAATACAAAAACGAGCGGTCGGAACTTCATAGACTTGTTTTACGATCCTTCTTTGAGAATAGACGTTTTTCCCTCCGGAATTGTTGATGCCGATTATTTGCGGTCCGGGAACGGGCCGTAGACGGTTAAGTTTTGCTTTGTTGTGGACCGCCAGTCGGCGATGGACGGAGCGCCGGCGGATTGGAACCATTTAGTGAGGTCGGCCCTAAGTACTGCGATTTCTTTGGCATAGCTAGCGTCGTCGATTCGGTTGACAGTTTCGCTGGGGTCCTTCTCCAGATCGTAGAACTCGGAGGGGAAGCCTTCGGCGCGGATGACGAGTTTACGAGTGGAGCTTCGGAGACCACGAACGTAGCTGTATTCGAAATAGAGTTTCTCCTCCCAACGGGGTTTTTGGCCTCTGAGGAAAGGTGCGTAGCTTCGGCCGACGCGACGTTTGTCGGGGGCGGCGGTGTGCCCTGTGTAGTCCATCATGGTTGGGAATAGATCGTAAGAGGAGACCATGGAAGTGATCGTCTGGCCGGGCTTGATGCCGGCGGGATGGTTCCAGATAAGCGGAACGCGAATGGACTCCTCGTACATGTTGAACGGCCAGGTTCCGTTGCCCTTCCCCCAGACGCCGTGGTGACCGGCGTTCCAGCCCTGGTCGGCGGTGAAGACGACGACGGTGTTGTCACGCCACCCGCGCGCTTCGAGCAGTTTAAGGACGCGGCCGATGTTGCGGTCGGCGCCGGTGATGAGCGCCATGTAGCTGCGTTTGGACTCGGCGACTCCGTGGTTCTTGCCCATGGATGGATTTTGGTTCGGATGCTGGGCGGTGTCGGGGAAACAGGCGAGTTTGGCGGCGGAGTAGTGGCTGCGATCTTCCGGCGGCTGGAAATCGAAGGGCAGATGGGGCGCGTAGAAGGGGACGTGCAAATAGAAGGGCGCGTCGGGCGATTGCCGGTTCAAGAACTCAAGCGCGAAGTCCCCGATGGCGTCCTCTTTGAAGCCCGGATAAGGGGTGGTGACGCCGTTCTTGACGTAGGTCGCGTTTTTGAACGTTCCGCCGCCGCCGGGAACGGTAGCCCAATAAGTGAAGCCGCGCTGGGCCTGTTCGTCGTGGCCCATGTGCCATTTGCCTACCATGCCGCACTGATAGCCGTTGTTCGCCAGCACTTCGGGGAAGATGGTGAAGCCGTCGAGCCACGCTTTTGCCGTCGGGCCGAAGCTGTCTTCGGGACGAAGCCAATCTTGCACGCCGTGCGCGGACGGGAGGCAGCCGGTCATGTAAGTCATGCGGCTTGGAGAGCAGACCGGCGTGCAGGCAAAGGCGCGGGTGAAGCGGGCGCCGCCTTTTGCCAGGGCATCGATGTTCGGCGTATGCATTTCACCGCAGCCGTAGGCGCCATTGGCCCAGGCACCGTGGTCGTCGGTCATGAATACGATGACGTTGGGACGGCGTCGCGGTTGAGCGATGGCGGCGAAGGGGATTCCGAATAAGGCACGGCGGGTGAGACGCATTCTTTGCAACGTATCACAAAGAGAAAGGGCGCCCGTTTGCGGAGCGCCCTTTCGGCACGTCGGTCGTTTTTGACCTTGTGTTTGTAATTATGCAGTCCCCTTCATGTCGGGGTAAAACCAGTTTAGCTGATTTTCTCGGCGATGGATTTTGCTTGAAGGAATTGCAGCAAGTAGTCCGGTCCGCCGGCTTTGGAGTCGGTACCAGACATGTTGAAGCCGCCGAAGGGGTGGGCGCCGACCATGGCGCCGGTGCATTTGCGGTTCAAGTAGAGATTACCGACGTGGAAGTGTCGGCGGGCCTTCTCCAGTTTGGCGGGGTCGCGGGTATAGACGGCGCCGGTGAGGCCGTAGTCGCTGTCGTTGACCAGTTCCACGCCGTGGTCGAAATCATTGGCCTTGGTGACGGCGAGGACGGGACCGAAGATCTCTTCCTGGAAGACGCGGGCTTTGCGATCGACGTCCGCAATGATGGCGGGCTGCAGGAAATAGCCGTCGCCGGAGGCTGGCCCGCCGCCCGTTATCAGGCGGCCCTCGGACTTACCGGTCTCGATGTAGGCGCCGATGGTTTGGCGGGCCTTGGCCGAGATGACCGGGCCCATATAGTTCGACGGGTCGTCGGCGGGCCCTTGCGTCAACGCTTCGGTTTTGGCTTTGAGGAGATCGAGGAAGCGGTCATAGACCGCCTGATGCACGATGGCGCGGGAGCAGGCGGAGCACTTCTGGCCCTGGAAGCCGAAAGCGGATTGGACTACGCCAGTGGCAGCGGCTTCGAGATCGGCGTCGTCATTTACGAGGATTGCGTCCTTGCCGCCCATTTCGGCGACGACTCGCTTGATCCAGATGCATCCGGGCGCGGGGCGGGCGGCGAGTTCGTTGATTCGCAGGCCGACTTCGCGGGAGCCGGTGAAGGAGATAAAGCGGGTCTTGGGGTGGGTGACGAGGGTGTCGCCGACTTCGGCGCCGCTGCCGACGCACAAGTTTAGGGCGCGGGGCGGAAGGCCGGCCTCGTGGAGCGCTTCGACGAACTTCGCGGCGATGATGGGTGTTTCGCTGGAGGGTTTCAGGACGACGGTATTGCCGCAAACCAGAGCGGCGACGGTGGTGCCGGCCAAAATGGCGAGCGGGAAGTTCCACGGCGGGATAATCACGCCGACGCCGAGCGGCAGATAGACCATTTCGTTCTTTTCGCCGGGCATCTGGACGATGGGGTCCGGGGCGGCGTACCGCAGCATTTGCCGGGCATAATACTCGCAGAAATCGATGGCTTCGGATGTATCGGCTTCCGCTTCGGCGAACGACTTGCCGGACTCCAGGATGAGCCAGGCGTTGAACTCGGACTTGCGGTTTCGCAGAATGGCGGCGGTTTTGACCAGGATTTCGACGCGTTGGGAAACGGGCGTGAAGGCCCACTCGCCCCAGTAGGCATAGGCGTCGTCGACGGCGAGGCGGGCTTGCTCGGCGTCGGCCTTGGCGTGCCGGCCGATTATTTCGGACGGGTGGGAGGGGTTGACGGAGGCGAGCCATTGGCCTGTACGGACGGCTCGCCCCGCAATCCAATTATCGTAGTCGCGACCGAGCTCGGCGCGAACGGCGGCGATTGCTTCCTGCTGGCGCTGCCGGTTAGCAGGCAGATTGAAGTCGGCATACGGTTCGATAGCGTATGCCGGAAGCGCCGACGCAGTCATGGCGCTACCCTTCGACGATCTTGCGTCCGCGTTCCAGCATGTCCGCCGCTTCGTCGGCCATGGTCTTGCCCTTGCTGTAGAGCGCGCGCCCACGATCCATTAGGTCGCGGCCCCGTTCTCCGAGCAGATCGCGGCCTTCGTTCGCCTTGTCGAGCAGCTTCGCCCGCGTCTCTTCACCGCTTGCGGGGGCGTACAGGAGGGCGATAGCCGCTCCGATTGCCGCTCCTGCGAGGAACCATACTACTTTGTCGCCACTTTCTTGTGCCATATTGTTTCTCCTTCTTTCAGTATTGCACCGGCGTGTAAGAGGGTTAGAATTCCGTTGATGAGGAGCAATCGATCGATGCCGCCGAGTGTTGTGATTCCCGAGCTTGGCTATTCCGATATTGGCGCGGCGATGGAGTGGCTACAGGGGGCGTTTGGGTTTACGTTGCGGCTGCGGATTGCGGATCATCGCGCACAGATGAAGGTTGGGGATGGGGATGTGGTGTTGACGGTTTCGGAGACCTCCGGCGCGAGCGCGGTGATGGTGCGCGTGGAGGATGTTCCTGCGCATTGCGAGCGGGCGCGGCGTTTTGGCGCGCGGATCGTGCGGGAGCCGGCGGATTATCCATATGGCGAACGGCAGTACACGGCGGAGGATTTGGGCGGGCATCGTTGGACGTTTTCTGAGACGATTGCCGATGTGGATCCGCGGGATTGGGGTGGGGTCTTGGGAGAGCCGCACGGATGAATGAGTACATCATCGTCTTCGAAAATCAGCCGATTGAGTTCTCGTGGCTCAGAAGCCTGGCAATCTCGGTCCTGGCGGGCCTGTCGGTGATGACCGTGATTGGCCTAATCGCGAGCCTGTTATGGGAAGTTCGCTTGAGCCACCTGCATTTCGCTGGTGGCGCGACAATCATTAGTGCTTCCTTCTTGACAGCGTTGATAGTAGTCCCTCAAGCGAAGCCATCGGTGGTTACAGGGAATGTTGCTGATTTGCAGCCCGCTCCATATAGGGGCCCGGCCAAGGAGTGCCTCACAGTTGCGAGGGAACGCTTCTGTTATCCTGCATCCCCTGGGGGACCTATCCGCACCGGATCTCCTGTCAGAGTGACGCACGACGGGGATCTGGTCTATCGGTTGGAGATTGACAGGCGCTTCGTTCCTTCCGACGACGCTCGGGCGGTGGCGGCCGAATTGGCGAAACAAAAGCACGAAGAAGCTGTACGAACTGATCCAACGAATCGTGGTGTCTTCATCGGAGGGTTGTGCTTTGCGCTGGTCGGGACAGGACTTATGAGCTTGTGGTGGAAACGGGCGTATGCAATTTGGTTCTCCGATCCCGATAGTTTCCTTATGCCGTTTCTCTTTCGGCTTTTCGTGGCAACAAACTTAGCTGGGGCGGTGTACCGCATCACGGAAGAAATGCACACGCAGCCCCTTTCGCTCCACAGCGCGGTAATAGCCGTTTTGACGTTCGTGGTGTCACTGACCTTTGCTTGGTACATGTTGCGCCGCATTGAGAGATTTCGTCAAATTGGGGAATAATCAACCATAGTTCCCGGCTAAACATATTGCGATGGCCGTAGCGGACACAACAGGAATTTGGATGGACCGGGGCGCTGGAACGATTAAGCAACGATTCGAATCCGAAGCGATGCCCCATTTGACGGAGCTGTTGCGGACGGCTACGAGGGTGATGGGGGATCGCGGGCGCGCCGAGGATGTGGTGCAGGAGACTTTCCTGCAGGCGTGGAAGTCGTTTGATCGCTTTCAATCGGGGACCAATTGCAGGGCGTGGCTTTACAAGATCCTGTTCCACTCCATTCATCATTACCGGCGGAAGTGGTTCCGGCTGGCGGTGATGCAGCCGATGGATGAGTACACGGAGGCGACCGCGGCCTATACGCCACCGATACCGGAGTTGTTGACCGATGAGGATTTGTTGGCGGCGTTGGAAAAGATTCCCCGCGAGTTCCGGGCGGTGATGCTACTGGTGGATGTCGAGGAGTTTGCGTATAAAGAGGCGGCCGAAATTTTGAACGTGCCGATCGGGACCGTGATGAGCCGGCTTAGCCGGGGAAGGAAGGCGATGCGGGATCTGTTAGTTTCCAGGGAGGTTGCGCGATGAACGCGGATTGCCAGCGGGCGTTGTTGAACCTGGACCTGGAAATCGACGCGGCCGAGGCGGAGTGGCAGGATGGGCATCTGCTCGGTTGCGAGGCTTGCCGTACGGAAGCCGATCGGAGAGATCGCGTGAGGGCCGGGTTGCAGCGGGCAGTTAAGTCAACGCCGGTTGACGTGACGTTTGAACAGCGCTTGAGGGGCTCGCTTGCGCGGCCTTCCTTTCTCCGGCAATGGAGGGCGTTTGCCGCCGCCGCGGTTGTGCTGATTAGCGCGGGATTGTATTGGATTGGGCCAGTGATTGAGAGCCGCGTGCGGGAGAGCGCCTATTTTCAGGTGCTGCCGGAGACGGTGAGCCGGATCATGCGAGTTGGGCTCTCCGATCACGTTCACTGCGCGGCGTTCCGTAAGTTTCGAAAACCGCCGGTTGCCGAGGAGCTTCCCGCGGCGTTCCGACCAGTGCTCGCGCACATTCCGGCCGGTTACAGCGTGGCGGCGGCGCACGAGTGCAAAACGCAGGGACGGCCGTTCGTTCATTTCGTTCTGCGAGGGGCAGGCGAGAAAACGGTTTCGCTAGTGATGGCGCGCAAGCAGCGTGGCGAGACGTTTGCCAATAGCGCTTTACGGCGGGTGGCCGGGTCGGCTGTATTTACCGAAGATGTGCCTCGGTTCCAGATCGCGGGATTCGAGGCGGAATCGTATCTGGTGTTTGTCGTCTCTGACATGACCGGCGAGCAGAATCAGCAGTTGGCGTTTACGTTGGCCGGGCCGGTGACGGCGCTGTTGAACCGATTGGTTTAGGGGCGTTTCCAGATGACGTAGGTCTGGCCGCCCTTCTTTGTCGACGTGTAGCTTTTCGGGCGCTCCTTTCCTTGTCCGCCCATGCAGGTTCGCAGCGTGTCTCCCACGAACTCAAAGATGCCGAGCTGGGGCGCTCCACCGGCGGAAGATTCCAGCCGGATTTGGCCGGGTCCGTCGCAGGACAGCGTGCCCTGCATGAAGAGCTGAGAGCCGAAGTAGAGTGTAGAGTTTGTGCCGTCGATGGTTCGTCTTCCTTCTTTGGCGAACGCTTCCGGGATGGTGACGCCTTCTCGAACGCAGAAGACCATAAGCCATTCGCCCTGCAGTTCGGCTACTGGATCGCCTCCGTGGGGTTTTGCCGGTGTGGGCTCCTTGCGGCGCATGGTTTGGGGCGAGACGAATTCAGCGGGCGCTGGGCCGCCGGTAATGTTTAACGAGAAGCGCCAGCCCTCGGCTACGAACTCGTAGATACCGAAGTTGGTGTTTCCTTTTTCCGGGCCGGTTTCAAAATGCAGCGTGATGCGCCTGGGTGTTTTCGATTCGTCGAGTTCGAGCCAGCCGCTGTATTCGGCGCCCATTTGAGCGGTGATGAAACGGTTGCCATCAATGGTGATGGAAGCAGGGCCATTCCACCAGATTCCTTGCAGCTTATCGAGGTCCATGACCTCTTATCGCGTGGATTCGGTTGAACCCGGTTCAGAGAGGAAGATGCGGAACTCGTTTTTCAGGATTTGGCGGGCGTGAATCCAGCCAAAGGAAGGCGTGCCGTCGATGGGTCCGCGCTCGATGGCTTTGCGCAGGCCTTCGGCGTAGGGGCTGTTACCGAACTCAATGCCGCGAGCGATGACCTGGCTGCTCCAGGGGATTTGTTTGTTGCGCTGGTTTTCCATCCAATCTCCGACCCATGGGTTCAGCGCCGCAGGGAAGATGTATCCGATTTGAACTCGGAATTCGGGATGGGTGAGGACGAAGAACTGTTGCTGGCGGGTGGGGTCGAGACGGATGGCGGTGTAGCTGCCGGTTCCGTGTTCTTCGGGCATCAAGCGGTCGCGGAGGGCGGGGTCCTTGGCGGAGATGCGCAGGCGGGAACGGCCGGGTTCGACGAAGGGCGGCCCGAAGGTTGCGTGCTGCATCCATTGCATGGGGCGGTCCATGTCGGTGAGGTTCTCCACCCACTCTTCGACGTTGACGTGACGCTTGCCCTGCGGGAGAGTGACGCGGCGCCAGACGCGGTATTGCGTGAGTACGAGGTCGGCGCCGTATTCGAAGACGGCGGCCTCCGGAGTGACTTCCGCCTTCAGCTTTTTCCACTCGACGACGGGCGCCTCGCCATGGTTGCCGAGGCCGCGCTTGGCCTCTTCATCGGACGAGACGGGGCCGTAAAAGGGGAAGCAGAGGAGATGGCCGAGATAGCCGGAGGACAGCCGGGCGTGGGGGTCGGTGCCGTAGAGGGTGGCGTGCTTGGTGCTGTTGTAATTCTGCGGATCGATGGTGGGGTAATGCGGCACGCGCATCGGGTTGATGTCGCGCTTGGGATCGCCGGTGGTTTGGCGGACCTCGGCGATGTGGCCGCCGCCTTTGAGCAACGCGACGCGGATCAGACCGTTGGAGAGGATCCAGGCTTCGCGGCCGTAGACCTTTTCCTCTTGGATTTTGGGCTGCTGCGCTTGTACAGCAAGTGCCGCAACGAGAAGGAGTCTCATTCCATCACTCCGTGTTTTTTCAGGAACGCAAAGATCAGTGGATAGAGTTTATCTTGCGTTTCCCTGGGGAAGCCGTGGCCGCCCTTGGGCACGGGGATCATTTCGGCCGCGGCACCGGCTTTCGTAAGCGCCTTGGTGATGCTGACGCCGTGTTCGTAGGGGACGGTGGGGTCGGCGTCGCCGTGAAGGGTTAATACTGGCGGGACGTCTTTGCGGACATAGGTAATTGGGGAGACGCGGCGGGCGAGCGCGATGCGGTCGGGGCCTTCGGGGACCCAGGTGACAGCGTATTTCCGGGCGCCGGCGCCATGGAGTTGATCGTCGACATCGGTGATGCCGTAGAAGTTGATGACGGCGCGGATCTTTTCGGGCTTGCCGAGCTTGGCACTTTTCGGAGCCATGGCGACCATCAGGGCCAGATGCCCGCCGGCGCTGCCCCCGGTAACGGCGATGCGCTTGGAGTCGACGTCGTACTTCCGGGCGTTGTCGAAGAAGAAGGTGGCTGCTTTCATGGCATCCTCGACGGCGGCGGGCGCGGTGGCAACATCGGCCAGGCGGTATTCGACGTTGGCCACAACGAAGCCTTTCTCCAAGTATCTCACCACCCAATTAGCGACCATGCTGCCCTTTGACCCAGCCGTCCAGCCGCCGCCGTGGATGACGATCATTGCCGGGTGCGGGCCCTTGCCGGCGGGTTTGTAGATGTCCATCACGGTTTGCGGATGGGTATCGTAGGGCACGTTCTCCTGGACTGTCGAGCCAGCGGGTAACCGGACGGGCGGCGCTGGCTGCGCGCAAAGTCCTAATCCGGTGAGCAATAGCGGCAGGAATCGGCCGGAGGTATGCATATCGCCATTTAACCTGATAGCGTGGGAGAAATGAAGAACGCTGCTTGGATTTTGCTTTGCATCGCGCCAATTTGGGCCGACGGGAAGGGTGTAATTGAGAGCCAGCGCTCGAAGCGCGACGTGCCGTTGACGGCCGATCCGAAGGCGCGTCATTGGAAAGACGCGGTCCCGGCCATTGCGGAGAATAGTCCGACGGGCGAAGCCGTACCGGGGCATCGTACCGAGATACGGTCGCTTTGGACGGATAAGAACCTTTACATCCTGTTTACTTGCCCGTATGAAGAGCTGAATTTGAAAGCGGACCCTGATTTGACGAAGGATACGTGGCGGCTTTGGGAGTGGGACGTCGCTGAAGTTTTCGTGGGTGCGGAGATGGACAAGATCTGGCACTATCGCGAGTTTCAGGTTTCGCCGCAAGGGGAGTGGATCGATCTGGATATCGACCGCAAGGCGCCGCTGCCGCAGGGCGGGATGAATTGGAACTCGGGTTATAAGGTGAAGGCGCGTATCGATAAGGAGAAGAAAATCTGGTACGGCGAGTTTCAGATTCCGATCGACAGCATTAATGGCGCCACGGCTAAGGCCGGCAGCGAGATGCGGATCAATTTCTATCGCATTCAAGGAAAGAAGCCGAACGGGTATCGGATGATCGCGTGGCAGCCGACCGGCGCGCGGAATTATCACGTGCCGGAGTCATTCGGGCGGATACGACTGGCCGGAAAATGAGGGGGGACAGCGGCCTCCGTATCTCGCACGTTGGCCTTCGCGGCATCGTGGGACGCGGATTGACGGCGGGCCACATTCTGGACTTTGCGGCTGCGTTCGGGACATTTATCGAACCGGGGCGGGCGGTGGTGGTGGGACGGGACCCACGGGCGAGCGGGCGCATGGCGTGGGAAGGCGTCGTTTCAGCGCTGATGGCGTGCGGGCATGAAGTGATCGACCTGGGGGTGGTGTCGACGCCTGTGGTGCAGCATGCGCTGCAGCGACTGGATGCGGCGGGCGGGATCGCCATTAGCGCGAGCCACAATCCGGCCGAATGGAACGCGCTGCGGTTTCTGGGGCCTCGCGGGACCTATTTGTCGACTGCGGAGGCGGGCGAGCTGCTCGATATTTATCATCTGCGAAAGTTCCGGTTCCGGGAGTGGAATCAATTGGGGGCGCTGCGTTTTGACGAGGGCGCTCTAGACAGGTACATCGACGATCTGGCGGCGGTTTTCGACATGCCCGGATTGCGCGGGTTTCGAGTGGTAGTGGACTGCTGCAACGGAACGTCGGCGCTGATCCTGCGGCGCGTGATTGAGCGGTACGGGCTGGATTTGGTGCTGATCAATGAGCGGGTGGAGGGCGTGCAGTTTGCGCATGAGCCGACGACTTCGGCGCGGATGGTGGAACTGCAGTTGGGGCCGCTGATCAAGCCGTTGAACGCTTGCGCGGGGTTTCTGTTCGACGTGGATTCGGACCGGGTGGCGATGGCCGATGAGCAGGGTCGAGGCGTGTCGGAAGAGATGATGCTGCCGCTGCTGGCCGACGATCAGTTGTCGCGCGGGCCAGGGAAGATCGTCATTACGAACATGTCGAGTTCCATGCTGCTGGAGGACGTGGCGGCGCGGCGTGGCGGGCGCGTGCTGCGAGTGCCGGTGGGGCGGCAGGCGGCTATGGACGCGTTGGCGGCGTACCGGCCGGAGCAGATTGCGGTGGCCGGCGAGGGTACGGGCGCCGTGATGATGCCGCAGTTCCGGTTTATCTACGACGGGATTGCGTCGATGCTGGCGGTCTTGACGATGATGCGGGAGCGGGGGCGGACTCTGGGCGAGCTGTTGAGCGACTATCCGAAGTATGCGATTTTGAAGGGCGAGGTGCGGCTGGAGTCGCCGCGCGTGCCGGCGCTGTTGCTGGATCTATTGGCCGCTTATCCCGATGGGCGTATCGACCGCACGGACGGGCTGCGCGTGCTGTGGCCGGAGCGCTGGTTTCACGTTCGCGTGAGCCAGACGGAGCCGATCATTCGCGTGATTTGCGAGCAGCGTGGGGAGCCGCCGCAGGAGCTGTTTGAAGCGCTGATGGACAAAGCCAGGAGCTATAGCTGATGCCTCGGGAGCACTTGCTGAAGATCAGCGTTTCCGGCGTTCGGGGTGTGGTGGGGGAGTTTTTGACGCCGTCGCTGGCGCTCCATTTTGCGCAGGCGTTCGGGACGTATGTGGGCCGGGGCCGGGTGGTGGTGGGGCGCGATACGCGGACGAGCGGGCCGATGCTGCAGCATGCCGTGAATTGCGGCTTGCTGGCTGCGGGCTGCGATGTAGTGGATGTCGGGATTCTGCCTACGCCGACGATTCAGATCTATGTGGAACACATCCACGCGCGGGGTGGGATCGGGCTGACCGCTTCGCACAACCCGATGGAGTACAACGCCCTGAAGCTGTTCAACAAAGAGGGGCAGTTCTTCAATCACTACGAGCGGAATGAGCTGATCGATCTGTATCATCAAAGCGATTTCACCCAGGCTACGAATGCGGAGATTGGGCGCGTAACGCGGGACGAGGGAACGGCCAAGGCGGTGCATTTGGTTCGTGTGCTGGCGAAGGTGGACGTTGAACGGATTCGCCGCCGCCGGTTTCGCGTGGCGCTGGATGCGGTGAATGGCGCGGGTTCGGTGATGACGCCGGGATTCCTGACTGACTCGCTGCGTTGCCGGCTGGACGCGATTTCGATTGATCCGACACAGATTTTCCCGCGCGTAGCCGAACCGCGGCCCGATACACTGGGCGATCTGGCGGCGCTGGTTTTGAAGACAGGCGCGGAGGTGGGGTTTGCGCAGGATCCTGACGCCGACCGGCTGGCGATTGTCGATGAAATGGGGCGGGTGCTGGATAACGACGATGTGCTGGCGCTGGCCGTTCTGCGTGCTCTCGCGGTGGTGCCCGGCGACGTGGTTGTGAACTTGACGACATCATCGGCGGTGGACGATATCGCACTGGGCTTCGGGCGGCGTGTATACCGGACTCCGGTGGGTGAGGCGAATGTGGTGGAGACGATGCAGGCGGTGGGCGCGGCGATCGGCGGGGAGGGCTCGGCGGGCGGCGTGATCTTCCCGGCGGTGCAGTTGTGCCGGGATTCGTTTACGGCGATGGCGTTTCTGCTGGACCTGATGGCCGAGACGGGAAAGACGGTGTCACAACTGGTGGCCGATTTGCCGCAGTATGTGCGGAAGTCGGGGAGAGTGGCGTTTGAGCATGGCCGGCTAGGCGGGCTGATGCAGGCGCTGGAAGAGGGCTTTCCGGAGGCGGAAGCGGATCGGACGGACGGGCTGAAACTGCTGTGGACCGACCGCTGGCTGCATGTGAGGGCGTCGAATACGGAGCCGCTATTAAGGTTGGCGGTGGAGGCGAAGACCGAGGCGGCGGCGGACAAGTTGTATCGGACGGCTTGGGGATTATTGACGTCGTGAGGCTGCTTGTTGTTTGTTTGGTTGTACTTTCCGGGTGCATAATACGCACCCCGGCGCCGCAGCCGCCGCTTCCTCGCGGCCCGGTGTTTGTCAAATTGGAGGCCGGCTGGCGGGTGCGGGTCGTGACGCCGAAGTTGAAATCTGGCGGGTTTTTGATAAAGCCGGTGGAGCAGAAGGAAGAGGGTGCGAATATTACGCTGCGAGTCACCGATGAGTTTCTGGGTTATGAAACGGCGACTTATGACGTGTTGCCGGTGAAGGACGGTGGAGTGAAGATCGTTACGGGCGAAGTGGAATTCAACCGGGACGGCGCCATTACGAAGACTCAGAAGAGTTTTGCTCCGCGGATGGCCGTGCCCGGCCGGTTCAAGCGCGTCGAATTGCTGTATATGCAAAAGGTCAGCAATTCGGACCACGCCACGGCGATTCTTGCGGCGCGTAATGCTGAGGAACTCGATCTGCTCACGCGCAACGTGTTGGCGCAGCCCGATACGTACTGCCGTATGAGCCGGAAGGAATATTGCGAATGGATACCAGCCGGCGTTGCCATTCGACCGGAGAAGCTACTTAACGAAAAGTGGGTGCCGGCGCGCTAATTAGGGCCTAATTGGGCGTCTTTCGGGGCAGCTTCGACTGTTCGGGTAACGATTGCCATGCAGTAGAATAGGCCAATCCATCCGATGTCCCTCTCTCCAGGTGACAAACTCGGCCCTTACGAAATCCTCTCGCCTATTGGCGCTGGCGGGATGGGTGAGGTGTACAAAGCGCGGGACACGCGGCTGGAGCGGACCGTTGCAGTAAAAGTGCTGCCGGAGCATATTGCCCAGAGGGAGGATTTACGAGCCCGGTTTGAGCGGGAAGCGCGGGCGGTGGCTTCGCTGAATCATCCCCATATTTGTGTGCTGCACGATATTGGGCCGGGCTATATGGTGATGGAGTTGATCGAAGGGGAAATGTTGGCTTCCCGGATTGAGAAGGGGCCGGTTCCGCTGGAGCAAGCTTTGATTTGGGCGGAGCAGATAGCGGATTCTCTGGACCGCGCGCACCGGGCGGGGGTGACCCATCGCGACGTGAAACCGCAGAACATCATGATCACGCGGGATGGGGTGAAGGTATTGGACTTTGGGTTGGCGAAAGCGGCAGTTGGGGCGGTTGGGCCATCGGAGGCGACTCTAACGAAAGTACTGACGACGGAAGGGACGGTGATGGGGACCCCGCAGTACATGGCGCCGGAGTTGTTCGAGGGGCGGGAGGCGGATGCGCGGGCCGATATCTGGGCGTTTGGCGCAGTTCTGTATGAGATGGTGACCGGGCGGAAGGCGTTCGAGGGGAAGAGTTATTCGAGCCTGGTGGGGGCGATACTCTCCGCGGACCCGGCGCCCATGACCGTGAAGCCGTTCACGCCGCGTTGGCTGGAGAGATTGGTGCGGCGGTGTTTGGCGAAGGATCCGGAGGATCGGTGGCAGTCAATGCGGGATGTGGTAATTGAACTGCGGACGCCGGATGAGTTTGTGGCGGCTGGCTCCTCGAGGGCGGGTTGGTGGCCGTGGGTGGCGGGAGTTTCGACGCTCGCGCTTATTGTCGTCAGTGTCCTGCACTACAAAGCCGCACCGCCAGCGGAGTTGCGACCTCTGATTCGCTTCAATGCGGAGATCGCGCCCGATATGCCTTTGGCAAGGGCCACAGCCACCGGTGCCGGTGGAAGCATGCTGGCGCTTTCTCCCGACGGCACGCGGCTGGCAATTACGATGCGCGGCGCGGATGGCAGGGTGCGCCTCCACACCCGGCTGCTGAATCAGAGCCAGGTTGTGCCGCTGCCAGGCACTGAGAACGCCCATAGTCCGTTCTTTTCTCCGGCGGGCGATTGGATCGGGTTCTTTGCCGAGAACAAATTAAAGAAGATTTCGGTGGAAGGTGGAGCAGCGATTGAACTTTGCGACGCTCAAGTGGGCTATGGCGGAAGTTGGGGAGACGATGGCAACATTGTCGCCGCACTTGCGGGGGCACGTGGCTTATCGCGCATTCCTTCCGCCGGCGGACCTCCCGTCCCGTTGACCAAATTGAACGCCGGCGAAGCAACCCACCGTTGGCCGCAGGTACTTGCCGGAAGCCAGGCAGTCCTGTTTACCGTGGCGGCGGTGACGGGATGGGGTTACGACGACGCCGACATTGATGTGATAACACTCCGGACAGGAGAGCGGAAGAGGGTGAAGCAAGGGGGTAGATATGCCCGCTATGTCGCCGGCGCAACAGGTTCAAATGAGACCGGCCACCTCGTTTACCTATCCCAAGCCACTCTATTCGCGGAGCCGTTCCACCTCGGACGCCTTTCCGCTGCCGGTCCGGCAGCGCCGATTCTGACGGATGTTAGCAGCACAAACGTATCGGGCGGGGATTTTGCCTTCGGGCGGAACGGAATGTTCGTCTACCTCTCCGGGAATGCATCAGAAACGGGATGGAGCATTTCCTGGGTAGATCGCTCCGGCAAGCGAGAGCCGCTGCACGCGCCACTCGGATCATACAGTGTCCCGCGCCTCTCGCCCGACGGTCGGCGCCTCGCGTTCTCGATAACGACTGCCCGTGGAACAGACATCTGGATCAAGGAATTGGACCGGGACACGCCGTCCCGGCTCAGTTTCCTGCCCGGGACCAACAGTTACCCTGTGTGGACTCCTGACGGGAAAAGCATTGTCTTTCGCTCTAGCAACCCGGCCGCCCCTGGGTTGTACTTGCTCCGCTCGGACGGTTCGGGCGAGGCGAAGCTACTGACAGCGGATACGGCTCCGGCGTTTCCACTTTCGTTTTCACCTGACGGAAATCGTCTGGCGATCGTCCAGACCGGGAACCGCGGCAGCTTTGACATTTTTACTGTGCCGGTCGAAACCGGCCCTGGGGCGGACGCCATCGGGTTCAAACTCGGTAAAGCCGAACTCTTCCTGGGAACCCCTTTCGACGAACGAAACGCGGCGTTTTCTCCGGACGGGCGCTGGCTGGCGTATTCCTCGAATGAATCGGGGACCTTTGAGGTGTTCGTGCGCCCGTTCCCCGGTCCGGGTGGGCGTTGGCAAGTAACTTCGGGCGGCGGCCGCTTCCCCATATGGTCCCGCAACGGAAGGGATTTGCTATTCCAGACGTTGGACGGGCGCGTGATGTCCGTCGGCTACAACGTCAGGGGCGCGTCGTTCGACGTGGGGAAGGCCGGGGTTTGGACCGAGACTCGCCTCCGAATCTCGGGCATTTCCAATTATGACCTGACCCCCGACGGCAAACGCCTTGCGGCGACCGTCGACAACGAAGTAACCGGCGAGAAGCCGCTCACCCACCTGACTTTTCTGCTCAATTTCATTGACGAACTGCGGCGGAAGGCGCCGCCCGGACAGTGATTCCGTTTGCGCTACCGCAACGTGTCTTCGAGGGTCGTGCTGTGAAGAACGCGCTTTGCCCACGCGTGTAACTCTTCATCGGAAGCCGAATTCAGGCGGGCTTCCGCCCACGCGGGCAGCACGCCGAACCTCTCTGTCAACTGCTCGATGAGTACTCCCTGTATGCCCTGCTGCATGCCCTTTTGCATGCCCTTCTGCATGCCCTCGTCGAGCCCTTTTTCATACTGCTGCTGGATCAACGGAGCCAGGACCTTGTTTTCCATCAAATCAATCACGCCAGCCTCCTTCATTCTCTCGTTGACAGCCTCTTCGATTCCCAGTATGCCAGAAAGTAAAAGTAACGTACCCGACGCCCAGGCGCGCTCTTCGCTCTCCATTTCCCGCAGTCGCGCGACCGCCACTGCGAGCGCTTTTTCCCGATCTCCCTTGGCCAGCAGCGCCAGCGCAATGTCGGCCCAGTCGTCGCTGGCTAGCAACGGTTCGGCGTCGTACTCCCGCAGATTGACGATCTCAAAACGGTAGTCCATCGAAGGTGTTTGGTAGCCGCTTTCGAGCCGAAGCGGCTCGCGCCCCAGGTAAAGAACGGTTTGGACCACATGTTGCCCATGGGTGGTGATCAAATAGAAATAGTAGCCAAGCATCCGCAGCTCGAAGCCCGGCTCGTTTGTCGCTTGAAACTCAACGTGATGGAGCGACCCGTCAATCGTCCGAACGACCATATCGGCGCGGTCGTTGGAGACTTGCGGCTGTTCGGTGGCCAGGTGCTCGGTGACCTTGCTTCCGAAGACCCGGCGCCGGATGATGCCGTCTCCTGCCCGCAGGAACAGTGTTTTGAGGGAAACGTCGTAGCGTTGCGCCATTGCTGTTCCCTTAAGTATCGGGCAGCCGGACCAGGCTGATTCCCAGGATTTCTCCTGATTCGGATAGACTCAATTCCTGTCCCCCCATGTCCCTTGCGCCCGGCGACAAACTCGGCTCATACGAAGTCCTCGCCCTATTGGGCAAAGGCGGAATGGGCGAGGTATATCGCGCGCACGACGCGAAGCTGAACCGGGATGTAGCGGTCAAAGTGCTGCCGCCAGCATTGGCGAAAGATACCGATTACATCGCCCGCTTTCAGCGCGAAGCGCAGACACTAGCGGCGTTGAACCATCCGAACATCGCTTCTATCTATGGACTGGAAGGAAATGCGATTGTGATGGAGTTGGTGGAGGGCGAGACGCTGCAAGGGCCGCTGCCATTGGCGGAGGCCTTGCCGATCGCGCGGCAGATCGCGGAGGCGTTGGAGGCGGCGCATGACAAGGGAATTATTCATCGCGATCTGAAGCCGGGCAATGTCAAGGTCACGCCCGAGGGCGTAATCAAAGTCCTCGACTTCGGCCTCGCCAAGGCCGTCGAGCGGTCCAGCGCTTCTGGGGCGGACTCACCGACATTGACGATGGGCGCCACCGAAGCAGGGCTGATCCTTGGTACCGCCGGGTACATGTCGCCGGAGCAGGCGGCGGGGAAACCGGTCGACCGGCGGGCCGATATCTGGTCATTTGGCGTCGTCCTTTACGAGTTGCTAACGGGCAAGCGGCTGTTTGACGGGGAGACCGTGACGCATACGCTGGCCGATGTGGTTCGCGCGCCGATTGATTATTCGGTAATTCCGGAGGGACCGGTTCGGGAACTGGTTCGGCGGTGTTTGGATCGAAATATCAAGAACCGGTTGTCTTATATCACCGAAGCTCGCATCGTGATCGAGAATGCGGGGACGGCTCCGGTGCTGGCTCCTGTGAGGGCGCAGGCGGGTTGGTGGCCGTGGGTGGTGGCGGGAGTTTCGTCGCTCGCGTTCCTCGTTGCCGGTGTCGGCTGGTACCGTAGCTCCACCCGCCCTGCGCCGCCGCAGCCGCTGATTCGACTCAATGCGGAAATCGCGCCGGACACGCCGCTGGCATCGGTCGGCCGTTTCGGCAGCGTCAGCCACAGCAACCTGCTCGCACTTTCTCCAGACGGCTCCCGCATTGCACTGGTCCTACGCGCCGCGGACGGCAAGACGCGCCTTCACACCCGATTGTTGCATCAAGCCCAACTCACGGCGCTGTCCGGCACAGACAACGCCGAATTCCCGTTTTTTTCTGCGGACGGGGAATGGATCGGATTCTTCGCTGAACGGAAACTGAAAAAGATCTCGGCGACCGGAGGTGCAACAGTCACACTGTGCGACGCGCCCATTGGCCGAGGGGCGAGTTGGGGTGACGATGGCAGGATCATTGCAGCGCTGAATGCCACCGGCGCCCTCTCGTGGGTGCCTGTCGACGGCGGCGCACCCGTACCGGCAACCAAACTGAACCCGGGAGAAAGAAGCCACCGTTGGCCGCAGGCTCTGCCTGGCAGTCGCTCGATCCTGTTCACTGCGGCGAATCAAATCAGCACGACAGCGGACTTCGACGGGGCGAACATCGACGTGCTTTCGCTCCGGACCGGCGAGCGGAAGACGATTGTACGCCAAGGCTATTACGCCCGTTATCTTGCCACGCCAACCGGCGGGGAGACCGGTCACGTGGTCTATATGCAGCAGCGGACACTTTTCACCGTGCCGTTTGATCAAAGCCGGCTGGAGCCCGTCGGCGTCCCCACGCCGATTCTGGAGAATGTTGGCAGAAACGCTATGGGTGGTGGAGATTATGCGATTGCGCAGGACGGAACCTTCGTCTATCTGCCCGGGGAGATAGTAAGACCTCAACAGGCGATTTCCTGGGTAGACAGCACTGGGAAGATATACCCGCTGCACGCGCCTCCCGGCCAATATTCTTATCCCCGCTTCTCACCCGACGGCAAACGGTTGGCGTTCTCGAAATTCAACGGCGTGGGAACAGATATCTGGGTGAAAGATTTGGACCGGGACACACTCTCGCGGCTCACTTTCTTACCCGGCGTAAATACCGATCCGGTGTGGTCCCCCGACGGAAAGATCGTCGTGTTTACCTCCAACAGCGCACCTGCGGCGTTGCACGCAGTTCCTTCGGACGGATCGGTTGAAGCGACACGATTGACCGAGAGCTTTGTTCGGCCGTATTCTCATTCGTTTTCGCCGGACGGAAAGAGCCTCGCGCTTTCCCAAACCGGGAGCAGCGGCGGACGGGACCTCTTTACAATGGCAGTCGAAGCCGATCCCGGACGAGGGGCTGTCGGGTTCCGGCTTGGAAAAGCGGAACTGTTCCTGGGAACGCCTTCCGATGAACGCGACCCGGCATTCTCACCCGACGGACGCTGGCTGGCGTATGTCTCGGATGAGTCGGGGACCTTTGAGGTGTACGTGCGGCCATTCCCTGGGCCGGGAGGGCGATGGCAGATTTCGACGGGCGGAGGCCTCTGGCCCATGTGGTCCCGCGACCGTCGGGAACTATTTTTTCAGACGCTGGATGGTCACGTGATGGCCGTGAGTTATGAAGCCGGCTTCCGCGGAGCCGCAGGCTCGTTCGCGCCGGGGAAGCCCCGATTGTGGACGGCGGCACGAGTTCGGAATATTCCGAACAGTTTCAGCTACGACCTGGCGCCGGATGGGAAGCGCCTGGCGGCCATTGTCGACGAAGGTGGGAATAGCGAGAAACTGCCAACGCACCTGACATTCCTGCTCAACTTTGGCGACGAACTCCGGCGAAAGGCGCCCGTCGGGAAGTAACCGCCACTCCCATCTGCCCGAGCGGCGACGCCGCAAGCGCCGCAGGCGCGTGCCCGTCGATCTATTGCAGCGTATCTTCGAGAGTTGTGCTGTGGAGAATTCGTTTGGCCCAGGCGTGCAATTCTTCTATCGAAGCGCCGTGTAGACGCTGCAAGGCCCAAGCCGGCAGAGTGCCAAACTTTTCAGTCAATTGCTCTTGCAGAAGGCCTTGCCGCCCTTCGCTGAGGCCCTCCTGCCTGCCTTCTTGCCGGCCCTCTTCAAACTGTTTCAGGATCAGCGGACCCAGGACTTTGTTCTCCATTAAATTGATCATGCCGACCTCCTTCAGTCTCTCGTTTACAACCTCTTCTAGTCCCAGTATGCCTGAAAGCTGCAGGAGCGTGCCCGCGGCCCAGTCCCGGTCTTCGCTCTTCATAGCAGGGAGCCGCGTCAACACCGCCACCAGCGCCTTATCCGGTTCCCCTTTGGCCAACAGCGCCAATGCATTGTCGGCCCAGTCCGGGCTTGCCAGCAGCGGCTCTGCCTCGTACTCCCGCAGGTTAACGATCTCGAACCGAAACTCCATCGACGGCGAAGTGTAGGTCTGCTCCAGTCGCAACGGCTCCCTGCCCAGGTAGAGTACCGTCTGCACAATATGTTGTTTGTGAACGCGAACCAGGTACGCGTAATACTCCAGCATACGCACCGCAAACCCGGCCTCGTTCGAAGTTTGGAATTCCACTTGATGGAGCGACCCGTCTTCGGTCCGGACCACCATGTCCGCCCGGTGATTGAACATTTGCGGCTGTTCGGTCGCCAGATGTTCAGTCACTCTTCCGCCGAAAAGCAGGCGGCGAATGATGCCGTCGCCCTCGCGCAGGAACAGCGCTTTTAAAGAGACATCGTAGCGGTGGGCCATGGAGCGTTACTACAGTATTGGGCACGCCGAACCGCTCTGTCTCCCAGGAGTTTCCCGGGATTGGATAGAACTCAAATATTTGGCAAAGGTGGAATGGGCGAGATCTCGCCCATTCCACGCTGAACCGGGATGTGGCAATCAAGGTGATGCCGCCGGCTCGCTAGTTCGGCCCTAATTCGGCGTCTTCCGGCGGGGCATCCACTTTGGGCTCAGTAACCTTGTACTCCACTTCATCGGGAAGGGTGCGGCCGAACCGCCGCATTTCCATATCGATATTCTGGCCGCGCTCCAGCGACTCGACGCGTTTCTTCTTCTCGGCGACATTCTTGGTTAGATTGCCTTGCTGGGAGTGCAGCTCCTGAATTTTGGCGATCTGCTGGCGCAGCGCACCAATCCCATGCGGGCCTTGCAGCGTGACGATGGTATAGACTGACAAAACACCCGTCGCCGCGATGGCGGCTAATCTTTTCCAGTTCACGGACTTCTCTTCTTGCAACAACAGTTTGCCTCACCTTTGTTTATAATCTGCTTTCGCTGCGAAATCCAGTGTTATGACAGATAAAGTCATTGTCTTCTCAACGTGCGCCTCGGCGGAAGAGGCCAGGCGTGTTGCCCGGACGCTGGTGGAAGAGAGGCTGGCCGCCTGCGTGAACATAATTGGTGATATCGTGAGCATCTACCAATGGCAGGGGAAGGTTCACGAGGGCGATGAAGTAATGCTGGTGGTGAAGAGCCGCCGGGACTTGCTCCCGAGGCTGCAGGAGCGGCTTGCCAGTGTGCACAGTTACGAGGTTCCGGAGGCGATCGCGATCCCCGTGGTCGATGGTCTGCCGGCGTATCTGGAGTGGTTGGACCGAGAATTAGAACCGCAGGGAAAATCATAAGGGAATCGATCCATGCAGCCGACCAAGTCGCGTCATCTCGTCATTGTTTTTGCCGTCACATTGGCAATTCTGTCTTATATCGACCGTGTTGCCATCTCCACGGCCGCGCCGTTCATTTCCAAGGACCTGAACTTCGACAAGACCGACATGGGCTATATCTTCGGGGCGTTCGGTCTCGCTTACGCGCTGTTCGAAATACCAGGCGGATGGATGGGGGATTGGATGGGCGCGCGCAAGGTCTTGATGCGTATCGTGGTGTGGTGGAGCTTCTTCACGGTTGCGACGGGGTGGATGTTCAACTTCTGGTCCATGTGGGTCACGCGGTTCCTCTTTGGGGCGGGCGAGGCGGGGTGCTTTCCAAATCTGACGAAGGCCTACACGACCTGGCTACCGAAGGATGAGCAGGTGCGGGCGCAGGGCATTACGTGGTTGTCGGCGCGATGGGGAGGAGCCTTCACGGGTCCGCTGGTAATTGCGGTTTTTAAGCTAATGGACTGGCGCAGCGCGTTCGCGGTGTTTGGCGCGATCGGCGTTGTCTGGGCGTATTTTTTCTTCCGTTGGTATCGTGACAACCCGGCCGATCACCCGGCGGTGAACACGGAAGAGCTTGCGATTATTAAGGCCTCGGCGCAGAAAGCGGAGAGTCATGGCGATGTTCCATGGGGTAAACTTCTGGCGCGTGGAAGCGTATGGGGTTTATGGCTGCAGTATTTCCTGCTGTCCTACCCCTGGTACTTCTACATCACGTGGCTGCCGACGTATCTGCAGGAGCATTGGCATTTGACGAGCGAAGAGGCCTCCAAGCTGCAGATTTATCCCTTGTTCTTTGGCGGCATCGGGGCGATCTTTTCCGGGTTCATTTCGCCGCGGTTGGCCGCGAAGATCGGCAGCACCAAGAAGGCGCGGCGGATTATGTCGACGATTGGCTTCGCAGGAGCTGCGGGGTTGATGTACACGACAACCCAAATGGGCGCGCCGCTGGCGGCGATGCTAGCAATGGGGATGGCGAGTTTCTGTAACGATCTGGTGATGCCGAATGCGTGGGGCGCGTGCATGGACGTCGGCGGCAAATTTGCCGGAACGTTATCGGGATCGATGAATATGATGGGGAACTTCGCCGGACTGGCGGCGCCGCTGATTGCGCCTTACATCCTGCTCTACACCAACAACGATTGGAACCAGGTGCTGACGGTGATGGCCGCGGTCTATTTGTGCGGTGCGTTTGTCTGGCCGTTCATTGACCCGGTGACACCGCTGAAGCAGGACTAACGCGTGCGGCATTTCCTTCCGTTGCTGTTCCTGGCCGTGGGCTTATTCGGCCAGCAACCCAACATTTTTTTTGACGGGCGGCTGCAGCTAATCGGCGAATCGCGAGTGCGATATGAGAACCGGAACAATTTGTCGTTCGGGCTCGCCAAGGACTACGACGTCGCACTATTGCGGCATCGACTAGGCTTCTCGTACAAGCCGAACGCCGACATCGAGGTCCGTGTGATCGGGCAGGACACGCGGGCACCGCTTTACGGACCAGGCGCCCCGAATTCCCTGCGCGACGGAACGGATTTGTATGAGGCGTATGTCGACCTGTTCGGCAAGCGTAAAACCGGGTTCGCCATGCGCGCCGGGCGCTCCACGCTGAGCTATGGAGATACGAGGTTCATCGGTTCGCCGCAATGGGCGAATCTGACTCGCACCTATGACATGGCGCGGGCGCAGTGGAAAACGGCGAAGAATACCTGGGAGTTTTTGTTCGTTTCGCCGACATTCATCGATATCAATAAGTTCAACAAGCCGATACTGAAGGAACACTTGTTTGGTACCTACAACGTGATCGGCAAATGGGCGGAGTTCTATGTGCTGCGTCATGAGCAGCCCGGGACGCTGGAGGCGGGCATCGCGGGCGGGCGTCTGATGGCGCCGTTGGGGAAGTTCAAGCTCACGATAGAACCCGTGACGGAGCGGGTAACGCGCACGGCTGTAACTACCAATGAAGGCGCCGTCGCCGTCAATTTCGGCCGGAAGATTCACAACGTCGATCTGTCAATGGAGTACAAGTTCGCTTCTTCGGGCTTCGACCAGATGTACCCGGCGATTCACGACAAGTTAGGCCATGAGGACTTGTTTGCTTGGCGGAATTTGCATAATACGCGGATATTCGGGATCTGGCGTCCGCGGAAGCCGCTAGCGGTGAACTTTATGTACAACGCCAATTGGGTGGTGGATACGCGCGTCGGCGTTTTCAATACGCAGAATCGGTTGATTACCCGCGATCCCACCGGGCGGGCGAGCCATTGGGCGGGCCAGGAATTCGACGTCTACACGAATTGGACGTACCGGAAGTTCTTAACGATCGGCGGCGGCGTGGGTGCGTACGCGAACGGAACGTTTTTTCAAACTACTAGCCCGAACCGCAGCCCGTACTTCTACTACGTCCATCACACATTTACGATGTAGCAAGTGTGCGCCGGAGCTTGGCGGTGTCTATCCGGTAGTGCATCTCGTCGCCGCCGGGCAGGACAGTTACCGGGACCAGCAGAGTGTAGAGTTCGCGGAGTTCGGGATCGGCGTCGATGTCGTGGATCTCTAAATGGAATTCGATTCGGCGCTGCTCCTCGCGCAGGGCGGCTTCCGCAATTTCGCACAGATGGCAGCCCTGGCGGGTGTAGAAACGAATGGTCACCATCGCATGTCGGGACGGTGGGTGAAGCGATCGTTGGTTCGCATCACCAGTATAAGAACGATACCGGCAAGGAACCCGCCGATGTGAGCGAACCAGGCGACGCCGCCCTGAGAGAGGTGCGAATGGCCGACGGATCCGACGCCGCTGAAGAATTGAATGACGAACCAGTAAAGCAGGATGAAGTACGCCGGAATCTCCATGGTTGTCAGGAAAACGAAGACAGGAACCAGGGTGGTGATGCGGGAGTGGGGGAACTTGACGACGTAGGCACCCATTACGCCGGCGATCGCTCCGCTGGCGCCGACTGTGGGAACCCGCGAGTCAAAATTGAAGACGACGTGCACCATGGTCGCCGCGATTCCGCACAACAGGTAGAAGATCAAGTATTGCGCGTGCCCCAGAATGTCCTCGATATTGTCCCCGTAGATCCAGAGGAACCACATGTTGCCGATCAGATGCATCCAACCGCCGTGGAGGAAGATGCTGGTGAGAACGTCCATCCATTGGAAACGCGTGGGGATGAGGCCGTAGTGGGCGATGAAGAAGTTGAGCTCGTATGGGTCCATCGAGAACTCATAGAGAAACGCGAGCACGTTCAGGACGATGATCGACACAGTTACGAAGGGAAATGTGTAGCTCGGCTGGGTGTCGCGCAGCGGAATCATAGAGCGCGTTTTTCGAAGTCGCGGTTACTGCGGCGATCGGCTCGGGCCATCAGAACCTTGGCGGCCGCGAGATCCTGGATGCCGCCGCGGGCGCCGATGGCGGTGCAATTGAGCGCGGCCATCGCGTTCGAAAGATCGAGGGTGTCGCGGAGGCTTGACCCCTCCAGGACTCCGTAGCAGAATGCGCCATGGAAGACATCGCCCGCGCCGGTGGTGTCGACACAGTTGACGACGAAGGCCGGGGAATAGCAGAACTTGCCGTCCATGCGAGCAATGGAGCCGAACGAGCCCAGGGTCATAGCGGCAACTTTCATGCCGTATTCCTCCTGGATCAGGATCAGGGCGCGGAAGGGATCGCCTTCGCCGGTCCAACGAACCGGAAACTCGGAACTGGTGATGAGGTAGTCAACGTTCGGCAGGACTTTGTCGAAACCGTGGTAAACGGTGTCCACATCGACAGTGACCGGAATGTTGTGCTGGCGGGCGATCGACGCGGCGCGGCCGACGGCGGCGGTATCATGCCCGTCGATGTGGAGCAGCCGGGCGCAGGTGATCATTTCCGCTGTGATCTCTTCCGGTTCGAGCCTCAGGCAGTCCGACCGGCGCCAGAATACCGTTCGTTCCCCGGTCGACTGATCGATGACGATGTAAGCCGACTGGTTGGCGCAGCCCTTGCGTATCTGGACGTGATCCAGGTTAATACCCGTCCCCTGCAGGCTTTCGATTTGAATGCGCCCGCGTTCATCGTCGCCAACGGTGCCTATGTATTTGGTTCTTAAGCCCAATTTGGCGCAGGCGACCATGGCGCTGGCCACTTGGCCGCCGGGGCTATACATCTCGTCGACGAAAGGCTCCTTGCCGGCGTAGGCCGGGAATCGGGGAACAAGAATCAGAGTATCGGTCGCGTTAAGGCCGACCCCTACAACATCAAAATCAGGCATCCGAAGGACTACCGTAACACAGCCTGACAGGAATCAGTTCTTCTTGCTCTCCACGACATATAGGAAAATCCGGTGGCGCCGACCGTGAACGAACACTTCTTCGACTTCAACCGGGTTCCAGCCGCGGATTCCGTAATCGTGAGAGACTACCCGCGTTCCCGGCTTCAACGATTGTTCAAATTTCGGGCGGAGCTTTTCGTTAAAGCTGGTGGTCAGGTAAAGGGTTACGACGTCGGCTTGGGAGAGGTCGGCGTCGAAGACATCGGCGCGAACGACGCGGGCCTTGTTCTGCAGTCCGAGCTTCAGAATCGTGTCGCTCGCCTGCGCAGCGATTTTTGGGTCGATTTCGATGCCGACGGCGCGGGCTTTGAATTTTTGGACGGCGGTGATCAGGATACGGCCATCGCCGCAGCCCACATCGATTACAGTATCGCCTTGGCGAGCTTGGGCCAGCTCCAGCATTCGGTCGATTACCTCCTGCGGAGACGGCACATAGGGTGCCAGGCGCTGTCCAACCGGCTGAGCGAGAACAGGCAGAACAACGAACAGAGCGGAAAGTACGGAAGTGAAAGTCATGGCGGGCAGCGAGATCCTATATTCAGTGGGACGTATCAGTTCGACTTTGCGTTTTGTGCAATTCGAGCCGATCGGGATTTTTGTATCCGGCCGACGACTTCCGTGGTAGCCGACCATAAATCGCGTGGCCGCGAAATCGTGTACTCAGACCCCTTAAAATACTTTACTGCGTTTCCGATGGTGTCTCGCCAGGGGACGGCCTGGGGAAACAAATTGTAATTCATGTAAAAGACGGGGGCTTCCAGGCTGCCGATCTCCCGGAGCGCCTCAGTCTCAATATTGTGCTCGAGCATCACCTTCGGTCCGGCGAAAATGTATGCGTCGGGCCGATCGGTAACGCCTAGCTCACTTCGAATCAGGTCAGTAATAAAGCGTATGTCGGAGCGCTTGTCCGCCAAACGTGCCAAATCTATGCGTCCGAGTTGGATTTTGGAAAGCGCTTCGCCCAACGCGGGGAAGTCGATTTTCTCGGCGTTTTCCTGTCTGTAGAGGATCTTCTGCTCCTGCATGCAGAAGGCGACCAAGGAGAACCGGGTAACCCGGGGATCGCGGGAGATGTTGCGGAGGATTGAAACCAGGGCGGATGTATCGATCGGGCGCATCACGGAACTGCGAGGATTCTGAGGAGCGTAGTTCAGGAGAATTTTTACAGTGGTGGCTTCGTCGTCGCGTTGGACGGGCGGCTCCGCGCGGAAATACTCGGTTTCCGATTGCCGGACGGCACTGGCTCCAATGGCGAGGGCCATCTGATTATCTTTGTCGGAGAGTTGCGCTTCGACATCCCAATAGCTGGAGCAGACCCGTTCGGCGCGGTCGCGCATAAGCCAATCGACCTTATATTTGCCTTCACCGACGTCGAATGCGCCGTAGAAGACGGCATCGCCTTTGGCGTTTTCGTTGATCTCCGGAACTTTCACCCTCTGGATGAAATAGGTGGATTCGCCCCCGGCCGTGGGTGTCACGCGGAAGATGATGGTGAGCAGGTTTTCGCTGCCGGCCAACTCCTTCATTGGGAGGGCTACTTCGTACCCGCCATGGAACTTCAGATCGAATCCTACCTGGGCCGTTTTCGTTGGGGTGACGCTGCAGGGCAGATCCTTGCGCGGCTCGGGGACTTCCAAAATTGCCTGATCGGTTCCGAAGAGGCGCACCATTCCGCCGGAACCCGTCATCACGTATTGACCGTAGGTGGTGATCGACACACCGGTCAGCATCCCTATAAGGAGGGGAACCTTTGAGCCGATATTGACAAGCATTTGGGAATTGCCCACGCTGCTGCCCTCAATCGAGAAATCGGTACCAGCGGGCCCGGTCATGGTCCGCAGGTAAGTGTAATTATCTATCAGATCCAAACGAGATGGAATGGTGTTTCACCTTATTTTTTCGCCAGGACTCTTCTGGAAGTACCAGAGGAGTCTTAGGGCATGTGATAGAGTGCAGATTGTATGGCCTCGCGTAGCGTTAATAAAGTGATTCTGGTTGGGAATCTGGGCAAAGATGCGGAAACGAAGTTTACTCCTTCCGGAGCGAGCTTGACTAGGTTTGCGATTGCGACCAGCCGCCGATGGAAGGACCAGCAGTCCGGGGAGTGGAAGGAAGAAACCGATTGGCACAACATTTCCTTGTGGCGTTCGGAGAATCTGGCTCCTTATTTGACGAAGGGCAAGCAGGTCTATGTCGAGGGGCGGCTGCAAACGCGCAGCTACGAGGATAAGGACGGGCAGAAGAAGTATTCGACCGAGGTAGTTGCCGACGATGTGATCTTGCTGGGCGGGCGGGGAGAAGGCGGTCCGGAGATGAGTGGGGGATACAGCCAGGAACCGCGGATCGTTTCCCAGCCCCGATCTGCGCAACGGCCGCAGGGCGGGACGGGCGCTCCGGCGCCGTCGGGCGGCTCGTCGCCGTTCGACTCTGGAATTAGCGACGACGACGTTCCATTCTGAAACACGGTTCCGGATTGAAACCGGCTGGGTTCAGGTAAGTCGTTGATTTATTTGAGATTTGGAATGGCTTCCGCCATGCATTTGCTATGGCCAGGAGGCTCCCGCCATGAACTCTTCATTCTCATTTGAAGAAGAAATCGATCTTTCGCGATTTAACAAGCTTTACAAGGCTGAACCGGTCACAGACAGTGCTCCGGTTTCCCATTCCATTCCCGATGGCCGCTACGAAGTCGTGGTGGCGGAAGCTTCGCTGACGAAATCGCAGCGCAGCGGCAATCCGATGATTCGATTTGTATTGCGAATCACCGGGTCGACTTTCCGCGACCGAATTCTGCGCAAGCACTCCGCGATTACGGAGAACACGCTTCGCTTCGTTCGCAAGGAACTTGAAATATGCGGCCTTAGGTTAGAGGAATTCGCAGATTTGAAGTCACGCGTCCATGAAATTGAGGGCGTGGAACTGGAAGTGGTAAAGGTCACTAAGGGCGAGGATTCGAACATCTATTTCAATCGTTCGCTGAACGCGCAGTCCCATGCGGACGGTGTTGCGGACGACGAATTGCCGTTCTAACCCGGAAAATCCCGCAGGCGCGGGGCGGCAGTATCCTTCTCCCAGTTCGAGAGCAGCCTGCGAAGCCGCTCGGCGACGTCTGTGTTGACTGCGATCTGATCGTCCTTCTCTCCAGGGTCTGCCTTTAGATTGAATAGCGCTTCTTTGCCGTTTTCAGAGACCAATTTCCAGTCGCCCTCGCGGACGGCTTTGCGGCGATTCTTCTCCCGCTTGTATCGCCAAAATACGGTTCGTGGGCGGAGTGGCCGTTCGCCGCGCCATTCGGGGCGGAGGTCCAGTCCGTCGAACTTCGCCCCGGTCACGCCAGCCGCGGCTGACAGGGTTGCGGTAACGTCCATCATCAGGGTGACTTGATGCGTGACTGATTTGGGCGCCAGAACGCCGGGCCAGCGGATGAGGAGCGGCATGCGGATGCCGCCCTCGTAGACGCTGCTCTTCATTCCTCGCAACGGAGCGTTGCTGCCGCCGGCGGGGGCGCCGTTGTCGCTCATGAAGAGTACGATTGTGTTCTCGCGGCAGCCCATTGCATCGATTTGGCGGAGAATGGCGCCGATCTGTTCATCCATCTGTTCAATCATTTTGAGAACGGCGGGACGATTCGCACCTCTCCATTGCGCTTCAGCCTTTCCGGCGTCTTCGCGAGTTTGGAAAGGATTGTGAGGGGCATTGAAAGGCACGTATAGGAAGAATGGCTTGCCAGGCTTTTGCTTTTTGAGCCATTCGATGGCCTTCTGGCCGATCAAATCGGTCAAATAGCCGGAGGTTTGCACTGGCTTGCCGTTGTGGCGGAGAACCATGGCCTGGTCCTCTTCGGTGTAACGGAAGTAGTCGGCTGCACCACCGAGGATGCCGAAGAACTCATCGAACCCATGGTGATTGGGACCGAATTTGTCCGGGTAACCGAGGTGCCATTTGCCGAAGACGGCGGTGGAATAACCTAGACTGCTCAGATACTTCGGCAGGGTGGGTTCAGTGGAGGGCAGCCCGAGTTCGTCCCGTTTCTGGAGCCAAACCGCCTCGTCGTAGCGCCCTACATTAGCCAAACCGATAGCGCATTCCAGTCCGCCGACTCGCTGTTGGTAACGGCCGGTGAGCAGAGCGCAGCGGCTGGGCGTGCATTCGGGCGCGTTGGCGTAGGCTTGACGGAAAAGGAGGCCGTCAGCGGCGAGCGAATCTATGGCCGGTGTTCGCAAGTCTTTGGAACCATAGCAGCTTAGGTCGGCTGAACCGAGATCGTCGGCCAGAATCAGGACGATATTCGGTCGCGGTTGGGCAGCCGCCGCCAGGGAGGAAAGAAAGTCTCTGCGTCTCATGTAGTTGCCGGTGGGTCTCCAGGCGAATTATCGTAGGAAAGTCAGGGTCGAAGCAAACCAAGTGGAAAAACCTCTCGTCGGAATCATCATGGGCAGCAAGTCCGATTGGGAAACCATGCGCCATGCCGATGAAATTCTCACGCGCTTCGCCGTTCCGCACGAGTGCCGGGTAGTTTCGGCGCACCGGACTCCGGAACTGTTGGCCGAATATGCGAACGGAGCCGAGGCGCGAGGGCTGCAAGTGATCATCGCCGGTGCGGGAGGTGCGGCGCACTTACCCGGAATGGTAGCGGCGCAGACAGTGGTCCCAGTGCTTGGCGTTCCGGTTGAGAGCCATGCGTTAAAGGGGATGGATTCGCTGCTTTCCATTGTCCAGATGCCGGGGGGAATTCCCGTGGGCACGATGGCGATCGGAAAAGCGGGAGCGACAAATGCGGCGCTAATGGCAGTCGCGATTCTCTCCAACACACGAAGCGAGCTTCGCGAAGAGCTACACCGCTACCGGCGCGAACTGAATGAAATGGTCCGCGAGCAATCTCTGCCATGAGTCCTCGCGTCATTCTGCCGGGCGCCACTGTTGGCGTCCTGGGCAGCGGACAACTGGGCCGCATGTTCGCGATCGCGGCGCGGCGGATGGGTTATCGGGTCCATACGTTTTCGCCGGACACCGACACGCCGACCGGGCAGGTGGCCGATCTGGAGATCGTGGCGGCGTATGAGGATCTCGACGCCGTCCGCCGGTTCGCGCAACAGGTCCGAGTAGTGACGTTTGAGTTCGAGAACGTACCAGCGGAGACGGCGGCAGCGGCGGCGGAATATACTCAGGTCCGGCCTCGCGGCGAGGTACTGCACACGACGCAAAACCGGCTGCGCGAGAAGCGCTTCCTGGTGGCGAATGGCTTCCCGATTGCTCCATTTCGCGAGGTTCGATCCTTGGATGAGTTGATCGCCGGTCTAGCGGAAATCGGTCCGAAAGCGATTCTGAAAACGGCTGGTTTTGGTTACGACGGGAAGGGTCAGATCAAGATTCATGCGCCAACCGCGGCCGAAGAGGCCTGGCGGCGGATGCACGGCCAGGAGTGCGTGCTGGAAGCGTGGATCGAGTTTGAAAAAGAGGTATCCGTCGTGTCGGTGCGGGGCGTGGATGGTTCCTTTGCCCACTACGGCGTCGTAGAGAACGATCACAAAAACCACATATTGGATTTGACGCGCGCCCCCGGCCGGGTTGACCCGGCGATGGCGGCTGAGGCAATTGAAATTGCCCGTGCGGTGCTCGAGAAGTTGGAAGTGGTGGGAGTGCTTTGCGTCGAGTTCTTTGTGACGGCCGATGGCAGGCTGCTGATCAACGAACTCGCGCCACGGCCCCATAATTCCGGGCATTTTACTTTCGATGCATGCATCACGTCGCAGTTCGAGCAACAGCTTCGCGCGGCTTGCGGACTGCCTTTAGGATCGACCGAGCTGCTCCGTCCCGCGGCGATGGCCAACCTGATGGGCGATCTGTGGGATGGCGGTGAGCCCAACTGGGCGGCGGCGCTCGCGCTCCCCGATGTGAAGCTCCATTTGTACGGGAAAATGTCGGCGCGCCCCGGGCGTAAAATGGGTCATTTGACGGCGCTTGGGGCTACCACCGAAGCGGCCGTTGAAACCGCCCTGGCCGCCCGCGCGCTGTTAGTGCCTACGGACAACTCATTACTCGGACTGGGACGCCTGGAACCGGTGCGGTAAATCGTCGATAGCGTGGGATAATAAGGGGTTTGCGAGTGGAACCCCATGAAAACCTGCTATTTTGACGCATTTTCCGGCATCAGCGGCGACATGACCGTTGGTTCGCTGGTGGATGCGGGGGCCGATGGAGCGGCGCTGATCGATGCGCTGGACTCGCTGAATCTGGGCGCGGTGTACACGCTGGAGAAGACGAAGCGGCACGGGATCGGCGCCACGAAGTTTCATGTAGATGGCGGCAGGCAGAAGGCCCACCGCCATCTGCCTTACATCGAGAAAATCATCGACGGCGCGACGCGTCTCAGCGACCTTACCAAGCAGCGCTCGATGCAGGTATTCCTCGCGCTCGGCGCGGCGGAGGCCAAGGTTCATCAACAGCCGCTGGAGCAGATCCATTTCCACGAAGTGGGCGCGGTGGATTCGATTTCCGATATTGTCGGCGCCTGCTACGGCCTGGAACTTTTAGATGTAGGCGATATCTACTGTTCAGCGATTAATGTGGGCAGCGGAACGGTGGAAACGGAACATGGGACGCTGCCGGTACCGGCGCCGGCGACGGCGGAGTTGCTGGTCAATAAGCCGGTTTATTCGAAAGGTCCGGCGATGGAGTTAACGACCCCCACGGGCGCGGCCATCGTTGCCTCGCTGGCAGCCGGGTTTGGCCCGATGCCGTCGATGACGATTGAGAGTACCGGGTTTGGGGCGGGCACCAAGGATTTCCAAGTGCAGGCGAATGTGCTGCGCGCGGTGATCGGGACGCGGACGGCGGCGGTGGAGTCGACAACGGTGACGGTAATTGAAGCCAATATCGACGATTCGACGCCGCAGATCCTGGGCTACGCGATGGACCGGTTGTTCGCGGCCGGAGCGCTGGATGTTACGATCCAGCCGCTGCTGATGAAGAAGAACCGGCCGGGCTCGCTGCTATCGGTGATTGCGAAGCCGGCCGATCAGGAGCCGCTGGCGAAAATCATCCTGGAAGAGACGACGACGCTGGGACTGCGCATGTTCACGGCCGAGCGGCGCGTGCAGGCACGCAGCGAGATTGTTGTCGAAACACCGTACGGGAAAGTGCGGATGAAGGTGACGTCGCAGGGCGCGAGCCCGGAGTACGACGATTGCCGCAAGCTGGCGGCGGAGCAGGGCGTGCCTTTGAAAAAGGTGCTCGCCGAAGCCCAGTTTGCTTATTTGAAAGAGTTTTAGCTGGTTATGGAAAAGTTCTACATCACAACTCCGATTTACTACGTCAATGCGGCCCCGCATATCGGGCATGCATATACGACGATGGCTTCCGATGTGCTGAAGCGGTACAAGCGCATGCAGGGATTTGACGCGCGATTGACGACGGGTACGGATGAGCACGGGCAGAAGATCGAACGCAGCGCGCGGAAGGCCGGAAAGTCCCCCCAGGAGTTTACCGATACCATTTCGGCGGAGTTTCGCAAGACCTGGGCCGATTTTGGCTTTGGAATCGACTATTTCCAGCGGACCACATCGGACGATCATGCCCGGAAAGTGCAGGAGCTCTATCAGCGCTGCAAGGCCAACGGGTATATCTACAAGAGTTCGTACACCGGCTACTATTCTGTGGTGCAGGAGGCGTTTGTTCAGGACGCCAAGCCGGGCGATGTGGACCCGGAGACCGGCCTTCCACTCGAGTTGGTGACCGAAGAGAACTGCTTCTTCAGGCTCAGCGGTTTCACAGAAAAGCTGATCGCTTTCCACGAGGAGAACCCCGATTTTCTCCAGCCGGAGACGCGGCGGAACGAAGTCCTGGCGTTCCTGAAGCAGGAAGGCGGGTTGAAGGATCTCTCCATCAGCCGGACCACGATCAAATGGGGCATTCCGGTGCCGGATGAACCGGATCATGTTTTTTACGTCTGGTTCGATGCGCTGATGACATATATGAGCGCCGTAGATGGAACCGACTTGTGGCCGGCCGACATCCATATGATCGGCAAGGAAATTGTGCGCTTCCATGCCATCTACTGGCCTGCGTTCCTTTGGGCTGCGGATTGGCCCTTGCCGAAGAAAATCTTCGCGCATGGGTTCTTGCTGTTCGACAACAACAAGATGTCGAAGTCGCGAGGGAACATCGTAAGGCCTGAGCCAATACGGCAGGCGTTGGGCGCTGATGCGCTCCGTTACTATCTGCTGCGCGAGATCATGTTTGGCGCTGACGGCAATTTTGCTTACGACGCGATGGTGACTCGCTACAACGCCGATCTGGCGAATGGGTACGGGAACCTCGCCAGCCGGACGCTAAGCATGATTCATCAGTACCGGGGCGGATCAGTGAAACTGCGCTCGATCAAGCAACCACTGCCCGTTGGCATCGCCATTTCCGGTGCGGTTGAGGGTTATGAGCGGCTGGACTTCTCGAAAGCGCTGGAGAGCATCTGGGCGTTAATAAGTGCGGCGGACAAATACATCGTTGAGCAGGCGCCTTGGAAACTTGCCAAGGATCCCGGCGCGGCCGAGCAATTGGACGCGGTGCTGGCGAACGTCTACGACGCCTTGCGCGTGGTCACAGTGCTGGCGGCGCCGGTTCTTCCTGATTCCTGCGCAAGGATCTGGAAACTGCTCGGATTCGACACGCCGCTGGAGGATCAACGGATTGGCGCGTTGGAAGATGCGCCGGAGGCCGAGACCCGCACCATCCCGCCGGTTGAACCCGTCTTTCCGCGGCTGGACATGAAGACTACTATCGATAAACTCAACGAGCTGGAACAGCAGGAGGCGGCGCGGCAGGCGCTGCTGCTGGGAAAAACGGCCGAGGAGCCGAAGCCCGCTGACGAAGGCACGGCAATCCCGCTCGCGCCGGAGATTTCAATCGACGATTTCGTGAAAGTGGATCTCCGCGTCGGCGAAGTGAAGTTTGCCGAACGGGTGAAGGGCGCCGATAAGCTGCTGCACTTGAAGGTGGACATCGGTGAGCCTGAGCCGCGGACAATTGTCGCGGGAATTGCGCTGGTTTATGAGCCGGAAAAGCTGATCGGCCGGAAAGTCGTAATCGTCGCCAACCTTGCCCCGCGGAAACTGCGCGGGATTGAGAGCCGCGGGATGATCGTGGCGGCTTCATTGGAAGGCGGCAAACCGGTTTTGGCGGCGTTCCTGGAACATGTGCCGATCGGCGCGCGGTTGAAGTAAATGTGGATCGACTCCCACTGCCATTTGGACGGCAAGCGGTTTGACGATGATCGGGATGCGGTAATTGAACGGGCTCGCGCGGCCGGCGTTTCAACGATGCTGGCCATTGGGACCGGTGACGGGCCGCCGGATCTCGACGTCGCCATCCGGTTGGCCGAGCAATATCCGTTCATCTGGGCCAGCGCCGGCGTTCATCCGCACGACGCGGCGAAGTGGACGGCGGAGTGCGCGCCGGCGTTGCGGGAGCGAATGGGCCATCCGCGCGTCGTGGCGATGGGGGAAATCGGGCTGGATTACCACTACGATTTTTCGCCGCGCGATGTTCAGCAGCGGGTATTCGTGGAGCAGATGGCAATTGCGGCAAAAGCGCGGAAACCGATTCTGATTCACACGCGGGAAGCCTGGGACGATACCTTCGAACTGATCGAGAAGCACTGGACGCCAACGGGGCTGCCCGGAGTAATGCATTGCTTCACGGGCGGACCGTTCGAAGCGGAGCGGTCGCTGGCGCTGGGATTTACGTTGAGCTTCTCCGGGGTAGTGACGTACCCAAGGGCTCCGGAGGTTCGTGAAGCCGCGCTGCTGACGCCGCGCGACCGGATTCTGGTGGAGACGGATTGCCCCTATCTAGCCCCCGTTCCATTCCGCGGGAAGCGGAACGAGCCGGCCTACGTGGTGCGGACTGGGGAGATGCTGGCGGAGTTGCTAGGTCTTCCGGCCGAGGAATTGGCGCGGCTGACGACTGTTAATTTCCGGCACCTATTCCCCGCTGCCGCATCTGAGTAGGTAGCGATGGGACTGACTGCGTTACACTGAGATATTTCATGGGTATCAGCCGGATTGGTCAAGCCTTAACGGCCCGCGAAATCCTTAACCTGGTGGACAAGGACATGCGCCGGGTGGAAGAGGTGATGCGCCTGGAGTCGGTCGCTTCCGTCGAAGCGATATCGGCTATCAACCGCCATATCCAGGCGAGCGGCGGGAAGCGGCTTCGGCCTACGCTGGTACTGTTGTCCACGCAGCTCTTCGGGCCGCTGTCGGACACGGCGATCGCCATGGCGGCGGTAGTGGAGATGATCCACACGGCGACTCTGGTGCACGACGATGTAATCGACGCGGCGGAGACGCGCCGCGGCAAGCCGTCCACGAATGCGCTCTGGGGTAACCAGACTTCGGTGTTGGCCGGCGACTGGCTCTATATGCAGGCGTTTCAAGTAGCGGTGCGCGCCCGGAATTTCCGCGTGCTGGATTTGCTGATCGGCTTGACGCAACTGATGGTGGAAGGCGAACTGCTGCAATTGGAGCGGCTGGGCCGAATCAACATCAGTGAGACCGACTACATGGAACTAGTGGACCGCAAGACGGCCAGCCTGTTCAGCATCTGCGCACGGCTCGGCGCGATGGCCGGCGGCGCCAATGAGGCCGACGAAGCCAAGCTGGGCGAATTTGCCTGGAATCTGGGAATTGCGTTTCAACTCGTGGACGACGTGCTGGATTTCACGTCGCGCGAGAAGATTCTCGGCAAGCCGGTGGGCAACGATCTGCGCGAAGGCAAGGTCACGCTGCCGCTAGTTTATGCGTTGCAGGATGCTACAGCCGCCGAACGCGAAAAAGTAGCGACGGTGCTGCGGGAGCAGGAATATAAGAGCGTCCGGTTCGACGAGATCACTGGCATTCTGAAGCGCTACAACGGGGTGGAGCGCGCCATGGAGCGGGCGGAGCGGTTCACCGAAAAGGCTCGGGCTCTGATCAGCGAGTTCCCGGAATCGCCGTACCAGCGGGCGCTTTACAGCGTCACGGATCTGGTAACGGGCCGCGACCACTAATCTTTCTCGAAAGTGATGGCCGATTCGGCGCCAAACTTGCGATAGTTGCGGAAGTTGATTTCGTTGCGGCTGCAGTTGGTGGTGCCGGTCTGGCAGATGATGTTCTCGCTGCGAACCGGGAGCAGTATCAACTTGCCGCTGATGCGGACGAGGCCGTATTCCAGCACAAGGTCGGCGCGATTGAATTCAAAGCCGTCCGGAAAGACTGTGGCGCGCTGTTCGATTTTCAGGACCCGCTTGGACTCGCGGTCGATCCAGATGACGCCTTTGTACGCCGGGCGATAGCCGCTCGTGCCGGCCGGAATGATGCGCCAGTGCGAGTTGGGCTGCTGCACGGTAAAGTCGAAGGCTACGGCGTCGCGGCCACCTACCCGCTGAGTGCCGCGCTTGACGAATTTGGCGGCGGTAGCCGGGTGGAGAATGTCCTGCTGCGTGGTGGCGAATTCGCCGGTTGACCATGCGCCGGTTTTCTCGACGTCGGTTTTCACCGGCTTGCCGTTGATCGTGATTTTCTTGTACTCTTCGCGGCCTTTGATGACCGAGACGTCGGCGCTGACGAGGTCAATGGCCTCCCATTGGAAGGGCTTCACGACGCTTTGATATCGGGCGGTGTGCTGCTGGACCAGGAAATCCGGCAGGCCGGCGCTGAATTCGTTTGCCACTTCGCGGGCTTCCAGGATGAGGGGGTCGATGACGGGATTGGTCATCGTAGCGACGGGAGGGTCTTCCTTGTATTCGCGAGTGTCGATCTTCCCTTCGTTGGCCGCGGTTGGTGCGGGTTCAGGCCCAGGCTCGGGTTCCTCTTTCGCCCGAGGATGATTCTGCTTGCCGCGGCGGAGGACGGGCCGGTCGCTATCCTTAGGCGCGGTGGAAACCCGTGTGGTGGTGTCGAGTGTAGCCGCTGGTTCTTCCGTGGCTGCGGCTGGGGGCGGGGCTTCCGATTCTTTTTTAGCGAGAGCTTCCCGCTCGGCGTCGGTACCGGGCTTCGTCAGCGTGACGGAGAGCGCGGTTTCCTCGTCGTCCAGGCTAAAGGAGATTTTGACGTGGTCGGCGGGGTTGAACAGTTCTCTGCTTTTTGCCTTGCCGTCGGTGTGGAGGAACTGAGTCTTTACGATGATGCGAAATATCTTTGCGCCTTTGTCGGCGGTCTCCAGGGTGAGTTTCTTTTCCTCGAGCCTTAACAGCATCCCCTCGGCCGATTGCATGTTTTCCGCGGCGACAGTCGTATTGCCCTTCTTGGCCTCGCCCTCCTTGGGGGTGCGTTTGGGCATGCGGATGGGAGGAGGCATGGGGATACCGGTTCCGGCGCCCGGAGGATATTGGCCCGGCGGGTAGCGGCCCGGGGTCTGTCCGGGAGGATACTGACCCCCTGGCGGATACTGACCGCCAGGGGGATACTGGCCCGGCGGGTATTGGGCATAAAGATAACACGCAGCGAGAAAAACACCGCCCAGAGAGTATCGCGCCATTTAAGTGTCCTCGCCGATCAGTTTAATCGGTTTTAGGGTGGGCCGTACAATGGGAGTGTTAATGGAAGATCTCGAACTGCCATACGAAGTGACACCGCGCGAGGTGGAGGATCGCCGCAAGGCCGGCGAATTGATGTGCCTGATCGATGTCCGCGAAGACATGGAGTGGCAGATTTGCCGGATTGAAGGGGCAAGTCTGGTGCCCATGAACACGGTTCCCGCACGGCTGCAGGAGTTGGATGCGCAGGCCGATGCGACGCCGTTGATCGTCTATTGCCATCACGGCGTACGGAGCTTGAACGTCGTCCATTGGCTGCGGCGGAATGGCGTTGAGAACTGTCAAAGTATGCAAGGCGGGATCGATCTCTGGAGCCTGGAGATCGATGCCTCGGTGCCCCGCTATTAGTACAATTCAAGTTGTGAATCCCCACGCTTCCCGGCGCCGTTTTTTGCAACTGCTGGCAGGATCGGCAGTGCTGCCGGCGCAGTCGGCCCCGCCGCCGAACATCATTTTCATCATGGCCGACGATCTCGGCTACGGCGACTTGGGTTGTTTCGGGCAGAAAATTATCAAGACGCCGAATATTGACCGGCTGGCGGCCGAGGGTATGCGGTTTACCGATGCCTATGCGGGATGCACCGTCTGCGCGCCGTCGCGGTCGGTTTTGATGACCGGTAAGCATATGGGGCATACGTCCGTTCGCGCCAATTCCGGGGGAGTTCCGCTGCTGGCTGAAGACGTTACGGTTGCGGAGGTATTAAAGCAGGCCGGCTACATGACCGGCGCGTTCGGCAAATGGGGATTGGGCGATATTGGGTCAGACGGTGTGCCGTGGAAGCAGGGGTTCGATACATACTTCGGTTATCTCCATCAGATTCACGCGCACTACCAGTACCCGGGCTTTCTGTATTCCAACGATGAAGTAACACCGTACCGCGACAATTATGGCGGGTACAAAGATATCTACGGCAACGACATGATCGCGCGTTTGGCCAATGGCTTCCTGCACGAAGGCAAGATGAAGAAGAAGCCATTTTTCCTGTACGTGCCGCTGACGCTTCCGCATCTGGAACTGCTGGTACCGGCGGATTCGATGCAGCCCTACGACAAGGTAATCGTGGAGGATGGGCCTTATCACGACCAACGCGGTCATTACGCCCACCAGAATAAGCCGCGCACGGCATACGCCGGCATGGTTTCCCGAGTGGACCGCTATGTGGGGACGCTGATGGAGACCGTGAAAGAGTTGGGCATGGAGGAGAACACAATTTTCTTCTTCTGCAGCGATAACGGCACCGCGACTCCCATTTGGAAAGACAAGGGCTACTTCAATAGCGCCGGTCCGTTCCGCGGCCACAAAACCACGATGTACGAAGGCGGAATTCGGACACCGATGATTGCCCGATGGACTGGCCGGATCAAGGCAGGGACTGTCAGCAACCTCCCCTGGTACTTCGCCGATGTTATGCCGACCTTGGCGGAACTAAGCGGGGCGACGCCGCCGGCGGGACTGGACGGAATTTCAATTCTGCCAACCCTGCTCGGCAAAGGCGTCCAGAAGAAGCACGTGTATCTCTACTGGGAACTGCCCAAATACGACAAAGCTACCGGTACGTTCAGCGACGAAACGCCGGTCCAAGCGGTGCGAATGGGGAATTGGAAGGGTGTTCGTCCAACGGCGGGCGGAGCGCTGGAACTCTACGATCTTTCAAAGGATATCGGCGAGAAAACAGATGTGGCGGCAAAGTTCCCGGCGGTGGTGAAGAAGCTGGAAGAGATCTGCAAATCCGCCCGGCAAGCTCCCCGTTTGCAGAAGGATATCCCCAACCCGCATTTCCCGGGATAGAAGTTTACGGAACTCTCGGACCGGAAATCTCGTTACTACTGGCCGGAAGGGGAACTCTACTCCGTCATGCTCTCAGCCTCGTCGCAATCGAGCGCGACTCCGCTGGTTCGCGGGCTTTTCGTGGCCAGCGCGATGTTGGCGATTGTCTCCTGGTACACGACGTTCGAAGGAATGTCACTGTATCTCACCCGGTGGTTCGCACTTCTGGCGTCGCTAGGAGTTCAATTGGCGCTGCTCTTCGTGGCCTGGATGATCGGTTTCAGCCGGGCGCGACGCATGCAACTCATAGTGGTGTATGGCATCACCGCCGTGGTATCGGTGGCATTTAGCTACGTCAGCCTGTATCGCTGGTTCTCCGAGCGTGAACGTCCCGCGCTGGTGCGGCGGCAGCTTTATGACCGGCTCTCGGATGCGGCGGCGAAGGCAGAGTCCACTCTCGCGGCGGCTGCAACCGAGGCGCGCAAGCATTCATTGGCTCTGGAAGAAATGACGCAGGCGGAAAAGGCCCATGGTCATATCTCCCGTGCCGTTGATTCCGATCCATATTTGAACCGCATTCGGGAAGCCGTGGCGCGGGAGGGGCAGGGCGTCGGGGAGGCCTATCGCGAGGGTTCGGGTTCGGGCGTGCGGTATACAGCGTTTGAACGCCATTCGCGGCTGGCGCGGGAGTCGCAGCAATCCATTAATTCGGCACGCGCGGCCATTGCAGGTTGGCGTGCCGCCACCAAGCCCGATGAACCCGCCGAGAGACAGCTTCGGACGTTCCACGCCACATTTGACGCAGTGCCGTGGAGCGAGGTGACCGATGTGCTTCACACGGGCCGGCAGGAGAAACCGGAAATTCCGGCGCTTGCCGATTTCGTCGATCAAACGTCGGGCGGTCAGGAAGACTTGCTGCTGGCCTTCACCGAACTAATCGCCGCGCCCACGCCCCGCCACACGTTCAGCTTTCTGTTGGCGGCGTTTATTGACATCATCATTTTCCTGCTCGCCTATGCTTCCGGACCGCACATTTCGGGTTCGCCGGAGCAGCGGATGGCGGCTGGGGCGGCTTCGTTAGGGAATCTGGATCGCCAGATATTCACCCGGGACCTGTTGCGAAAGGTGACGGCTGCGCCAGGGGCATTGGCCCGGCTTGATCAGCGCGAACTCTCGCCCGGGGAGCAACAGCTTTTGCTGACGTTGGCCTCGCGCGGGTTGGCGACGCAGGTCGATGACGGTGGCGATGTGTACTGGCTCCTGGATGCGGAAACGCATGCGAGCTTGCTCGAATCTTTGGCGGAAAAAGGGCTGCCGATGCGAGCATCCCGTGCGGCGGCGACCTGAAATACGGTAATCTCGATAAGGAACTAGGGATTCCAATTTCAGATCAGTGACGACCTCGGTTAAAGGTGAGTATGCCCTGCACGCGCTGTTCGATTTAGCCACGCAGGACGCCAGTGGGCCGGTAAAGATCGCCGACATTGCACGCCGCCAGAAAATACCCCAGAAGTTCTTGGAACTCATTCTGTCCGGATTGAAGCAGGGCGGTTTTGTCGAATCCCGGCGTGGCGCCGATGGCGGCTATATGCTTGCGCGTGGAGCCGATGCCATTACCGTGGGAGAAGTACTGCGGCACATCGAAGGGTCGAAATTTGCCGGAGCGCGCGCTCGGAAACGGATTGAGACGCCGTTTTCGGATATGTGGACCCGGGTTGACCGGTCGGTCTCGTCAGTGATCGATCATACGACCTTCGCCGATCTTGCGCGAACCTGGAAGGATCGGCAGAATAAGTACGTCCCTAATTGGGAAATATGAGCCCGAGAGGCCGTGAAAAGGGAGAGGGAAATGATATTTCAGGATAATTCGCTGAGTATCGGCAACACGCCGCTAATCCGCCTGAACCGGGTGACGGACGGCGCGGGAGCGACGGTACTGGCGAAAATTGAGGGCCGTAATCCAGCTTATTCAGTGAAGTGCCGGATCGGAGCTTCGATGGTCTGGGACTCCGAGAAACGCGGGATTCTGAAGCCGGGTAAAGAATTGATTGAGCCCACCAGCGGAAATACCGGAATTGCCCTTGCTTTCGTAGCTGCCGCGCGAGGATACCCGATTACTCTCACCATGCCGGAGACCATGTCTATCGAGCGGCGGAAGGTGTTGAAGGCATTCGGTGCGAATCTGGTCCTTACTGAGGGCGCGATGGGTATGAAGGGCGCCATCGCCCGCGCCGAACAGATTGCCAGCGGCGACCCTAATCGATTCGTATTACTGCAGCAGTTCAAGAACCCGGCGAATCCGGCGATTCATGAGCAGACGACGGGTCCCGAAATCTGGAATGCGACGGAAGGCAAAATCGATATTCTGGTGAGCGGTGTGGGTACCGGAGGTACGATCACCGGCATTTCGCGATACATCAAGGGCACGAAGGGAAAGTCGATTCGGTCGGTGGCGGTGGAGCCTTCCGGGAGCCCGGTGATTACGCAGACTCGGAACGGCGAGCCGTTAAAGCCGGGTCCGCACAAAATTCAAGGAATTGGCGCCGGTTTTGTACCCGATACTTTGGACATCTCGGTGGTGGATCAAGTGGAGTTAGTCTCGAATGAAGAATCGATCGAGATGGCGCGCCGCTTGGCGGCTGAAGAAGGGATTCTCTCCGGAATTTCCTGCGGCGCCGCCGCTGTGGCCGCTGTCAGGGTGGCCAAGGACCCTGCCAACGCGGGCAAGACGATCGTCGTAATCTTCCCGGATTCCGGCGAGCGCTATTTGACGAGTGCCCTTTATGAAGGAATGTTCGGCGAATAAAATTAGAAATCGAGTTCCAAATGAAAAGCACCGCCCGAGGGCGGTGCTTTTTCGCAGGCGGACGCAATTGGGTGTAGGGGTGAACGCGCCCGCCTGTCGTAACGGGGATTGAAGGTATAGCGTTTCCCGATGACGTAAGGTTACGGCTGGGAGAAAAAATCCTAATGCGGAATATTTTAGGAATTTTGACGTGTGGCCTGACAGTGCTTTTCGGTGCCGAGATGCAAGGTCCGGACTGGGTTCGGGAAACGGCCGCGGCGGGCTGGCAGGCGCGAGATTCTCAAGGAGAGGTGGCGTTTAACAACCGCCTTTGGATTTTTGGCGGTTGGTTTAACTCGTTCGCAGCGCCTCCGCGGGACGTTTGGAGTTCTGCCGATGGTAAGTCTTGGGTGCAGGTTGCACCGGAGGCTCCCTGGCTCCACAGCGATCTGCCAATGAGCGTGGTGTTCAAAAAGCGCATGTGGATGATGGGCGGGTGGTACAACGGACGGCTGCCCGGACACTCGGCTTCGAATGCGGTATGGTCGTCGACGGACGGGGCTAACTGGAAGCTGGCGACGGCGAAGGCGGGTTGGTCTCCGCGCCTGGCGGCGGCAGTTGTGGAATTCAAGGGGCGGATGTGGATGCTGGGCGGGACGGAGGATTACTACTTTGGGGATCGTAAGAGTCTAAAGAACGATGTCTGGTCGAGCGCTGACGGGCGGACTTGGACGCTTGCAACAGCAAACGCGGCGTGGGCTCCGCGTGCGTACCATCAGGCCCTGGTCCACGATGGAAAGATATGGGTTTTCGGCGGCGGTAACTATGTGCCTGAATACGAGGCGTTTAACGACGTCTGGTCGTCACCCGACGGCATTCATTGGACCCAGGTTACGGCGGCGGCGCCCTGGTCCCCGCGGCTTTGGTTTTCCGCGGTGACCTATCGCGGACGGATGTGGGTGCTCGGCGGATGGTCAAAGGTTCCCGAACAGAATTGGGGAGACGTCTGGTACTCGCAGGATGGGGCGCAGTGGACTCGTTTGACGGCGCAAACGATGTGGAAAGAGCGGCACGAGCATTCGGCGTTTGTGATGAATGACCGGATCTGGATTGCCGGCGGTCATGCGAAACCGCTGAGTAGTGAGGTATGGTCGCTGTATTTGCCGGCGGATTTCTTTCCCGGGAACGGACGCGAACAAAAAGCGAAGAAATAGCTTGACTCAAGGGGAATTCTCACGCATACTAAAGGCGAATAAAGAGCGAATCCGAGGGTAACTCAATGGTCAGGTCTTCCACTTCTCCCTTCTCCCTGGCAGTATCCGATGCACCACTGGCCATTGGGCCTTCGGGTTGGCACTACCCTCATTGGGATGGGGCGATTTATCCCCGGCAGCGCCCGCGAGGGTTCCATCCGCTGGAATTCCTCTCGCAACGATTCGATGCGGTGGAAATTTCGGCATCGTTTGAGACCGACATTCGCCCTGAATTGGCGCGGATGTGGATGGGAAAAGTGCAAGCGAATCCCCGATTCCAGTTCACGGCGCGGCTGCATCGCCGGTTTACGCACGAGCGAAATCTGGACGCCGCCGCCGTCGATTCATTTCATGTCGGACTGCGGGAGTTGAAGCGCGGCAAGCGGCTTGGCGCGGTATTAATGCAGTTTCCTTGGTCGTTTCGGTTCACCAAGGAGAACCGGGACTATTTCATTGATCTTCGGCGCGCGTTCCATGAGTTTCCCCTGGTCGCGGAGATGCGGCACGAGAGCTGGATGTCGTCGGAGGCGGTTGGCACTTTAATTGACTACCGGGTCGGATTCTGCAATCTGGATCAGCCGGAACATGTGCGCGCGATGCCGCCCACGGCGTTCTTGACGTCGCCTATTGCGTATTTCCGCTTGCATGGACGCCAGCGTGCCTGGTGGTGGAATGAGTATCAGCAGGGTACGAAGATGCAGAACGGGAATCATCGTGGATATGCGTACTCGCCGGCGGAGTTGAACGAATGGAAGCAGCGCGTGGAGCAGGTTCGCGGCATCGCGGAGCGGACGTTCTGCTTCTTCACGAATGACGGCGGCGGGCAGTCGGTAGTCAACGCGATGCAGTTCAGCAGCATGTGCGAACGGCCGGTTCGGCGATCAGCTTCAGCAGAGGCGGATCTTGCGTTGGAATTGGCGGTAGCCTGATCCGGCGGCGAGGGTGGTAGCGCCAAGGGGATTCGAACCCCTATTAGAGCCTTGAGAGGGCTCCGTCCTAACCCTTAGACGATGGCGCCACGGACTTTCCTCAATATATCACGGCAAGCGGTTATACAATCAGAGTCGATGCGTTCTACTCTCCTGCTGCTCGCGGCCTTTGCCGCCTTTGGCGCGCCCCGTCCCGCCGATGTCCCGTTCAAGAAAATCCAGCTCGACGCCGGCGCTAACGAAACGGCAGCATTCGCCGACATTAACGGCGACGGTAAGCTCGACATTGTCAACGGCGAGAACTGGTACGAGCAGTCGAAGACCAAGGGCGGCGAGTGGAAAAAACACCGCTTTCGCGACCTCGGATACTTCAACAACTACATCGACGCCTTCAGCGACCTTCCCCTGGACGTCAACGGCGACGGCAAAATCGACATCGTCAGTTGCACCTGGTTCGGCAAGAAAATTTCCTGGTACGAAAACCCGGGCGCAATCGGAGCTGCCTGGAAAGAGCACATGATCGAGACCGAATGGAACGTCGAATTCATGTTCCTGGTCGATCTGAATAACGACGGCAAAGCCCAGGAACTCCTGCCACAGTTCGGCGGGAAAGGGCCGACTACCTGGTACGAACTGAAGGGCGGCAAGTTTGTCCGTCACATTGTGCACCCGGACAACTTCGGGCATGGCATCGGGGCCGGAGACGTGAACAAAGATGGCCGGGTAGACATTCTCACGCCGAAAGGCTGGCTGGAGTCCCCCGCCAGCCCGGCGGAAACGGCCTGGAAGCTGCACGCCGATTGGACTGCCAAGAAACATACCGGATTCCTGCATGTCGTTGATATTGATGGCGATGGGAAAAATGACGTCTTTTATCCGCACGCCCATGACTATGGTATTTTCTGGCTGCGCCAGGACGCCGATGGGAAGTGGACCGAGTTCAAGATCGACGACGCCTGGAGCCAGGCTCACGCCACTACATTCATTGACATCAATGGGGACGGGCAGAAGGACTTCATCGCCGGCAAGCGGTTCTGGGCGCACGATCACGATCCGGGAGCGCAGGAACCCCTAGGTATCTATTGGTACGAGTGGCGGAAGACGGATAAGACCATTGAATGGATCCGTCACGTCATCGATTACTCGTCATCGGCAGGTGCAGGAATGCAGATCGCCGTAGCCGATTTTGACGGGGACGGCGACTTGGATTTCACCGTTGGGGGGAAGTCCGGTGCCTATTTGTTCGAAAATACCTCTCCCAGGAAACCCGCGGCGAAGTGATCGCTCCGCTCCACGCCGAAGTGGTGGCGATGCTGGAAGAACAACGTTTGTCGGGCGCCAAGCGGCGGGCGGAGATGTCGGTAGAGGAAACGCGGCAGGCGATGCTCGCTGGCCGAAGATGGCAGATTGAACCTCCGCAGGATGTTGCGGTTCGCGATACGGCCGCGAATGGCGTTCCGGTCCGGCTTTATGGCGCGGAGAGCGGCACAGCGATGCTCTTCATGCATGGAGGCCGCTTTTTCAGCGGGAACTTGGACTCGCACGATGCGCCGTTACGGATGCTGGCGAAGGCGTCAAAACGCCAAATCTGTGCTGTCGATTACCGGCTTGCGCCGGAGCATCGCCACCCCGCCGCGCTCGACGACACGGTTGCGGCCGGCCGGTGGCTGAGCGAGCGTTCTGACGGGATCGTGATTGGCGGCGACAGCGCCGGCGGATATTTGGCAGCCATGGCGTCATTGGAACTGGCGCCGCGCCGGCAGGTTCTGATCTATCCCATGCTCGACCGGGCTTGCAACACCGAATCCTATCGGGAATTCGAACAGGGTCCATGGCCGAGCGGGGAAGACATGCGGCGCGGGTGGGAGTTGTATGGCGGTCCGCCAGTTTCGGCAGAAATGGGCCGATTTCCCCAAACCCTGCTCATCACGGCTGGCATAGATCCATTACGCGATGAGGCGCTGGCCTTTGCAACGGACCTTCGAACCCGGAATGTGGAAGTTGACTCGATTCACTACCCGGATATGCATCACGGCTACTTCACTCAGACGCAATTGACCCGTTCCCGCGAGTTAATCGTATTACTAGCCCAGTCCCTCGCAAATTAAAAAAATCCCGCGGCAATTGCCCCTCATTTTACTAGGAAGGGCATTTCGCCGCGCGTGAAATCGGAGTATGATTGGGACGCGCCAAGTTGATCGCGAGAGTCCGGAGCCGCAACGGGGATGGCGATGCAGTTGAAATTCGATGCAGCTACCTGTCAAAATCTGGAACGAAGCAGCCGGCTGGAGTGGCTGGAGACGAATGGTCTGGGCGGGTTCGCCAGTGGCACGGTAAGCGGAATCCACACGCGACGCTACCACGGATTGCTTACGGCGGCGTTGAATCCCCCGGTCGGGCGAATGTTGTTCGCCGCGAAGTTTGAAGACACTCTCATAGTCGACGGGCAGCGCGTGGAACTTTCCGCGAACCGGTACAGCGGCGTAGTGTACCCGCAGGGGCACGATTACTTGAGCGAATTTCGCCTCGACCCGTTCCCGACGTGGACTTACGACATCGGGGACGTTGAGATTGAGAAACGCGTCTTCATGGCGCACGGACTTAACGCCACGGTTGTTGAATATGAAGTAAAAGGTCTGTGCAAGAATTGCCGCCTGGAAGTTCGCCCGTTGATCGCCTACCGGGACCATCACGCCACCACCCATTCCAACGACGCCATCGACCCCGGTTTCGACTGGGAGGAGGACGGACTGGTGTCGATCCAACTCTATGACGGACTACCGCGGGTCTACTTTGGCGCGGATTACTCGAATTGTGAAAAGACCGGGCATTGGTACAACCGCTTCGAATACTCGGAAGAGCAAGCGCGCGGGCTCGATTTCCAGGAAGACCTCTTTCAGCCCTTCGTCCTTCACTTCAATCTGGCGAATTCTCCGAAGGCAGTGGTAATAACGTCGTTGACGGGAATCCCTTCCCATGAGGCGACAGGCATGCGGGAACAGGAGCGCCGCCGCCGCCTGAATCTTCGCCGGCACTCCCCGATTCCGGACCCGTTTATTGAACATCTCACCGAGGCCGCCGACCAGTTTGTCGTGCGTCGCGGCGAGGGGCACAGCATCATCGCCGGGTACCCATGGTTTGGCGATTGGGGCCGGGACACAATGATTGCACTCCCCGGGCTGACGCTAGTCACAGGCCGATTCGACGTCGCCTGCGGAATTCTTCAGGAATTCAGCAAGGCGATGAACCGGGGCATGCTTCCGAACCGCTTCCCGGATGCCGGCGACACGCCGGAATACAACACCGCTGACGCGACACTTTGGTTTTTTGAGGCTGTGCGCGCCTATCTGCATTACTCCAACGACGTCACCTTCGTGCAGGAAGAACTATACCCGTGTCTGCTGGAAGCGATGGACTGGCATCTTCGTGGCACGCGGCATGGCATCCGCACCGATTCCGATGGGCTTCTACTAGCGGGAGAGGCGGGCGTTCAACTAACCTGGATGGACGCCAAAGTCGGGGACTGGGTGGTCACGCCGCGCCACGGCAAACCCGTGGAGATTCAGGCCCTCTGGTACAACGCGATACGGACGCTGGAGGAGTTCGCACGCCGGTTTGGCGATTCGGCGCGAGCCCGGCAAATGGACGAATTGGCGCGCCATGCGCAGCGGAGTTTTCTGGCCCAATTTTGGGACCCGGACCGGGGCTACCTGCTTGACAACACAGGTGATGCGGCCATCCGCCCGAACCAGATATTCGCCGCTAGCCTGCACTACTCGATGCTTGACCAGGATCAGATTGAGGCGGTCGTACGCTGCGTGGAGCATCATTTGCTAACTCCATTTGGCCTACGGAGCCTTTCGCCCGAGGATCCCGCCTACCGCGGGCGATATGGCGGGAGCGTGCACGAACGGGATTCCGCCTACCATCAGGGATCGGTCTGGCTTTGGTTGATGGGTCCGTTCCTCACCGCGTATTCGCGGGTCTATCCCGGGTCGCCCAGGCTTCGGGAGCTCCTCTACGGCATGCAGGAAAATTTGCGTGAGGCTGGTATCGGCCAACTCTCGGAGATCACCGATGGGGACGCGCCGTATACGCCCGGCGGATGTTTCGCCCAGGCATGGAGCGTAGCGGAGTTGCTGCGCGCAGCAACTGAAAACTGCGGAGCCAAAGGACCACAGCGGGCTGATTCCGTAACGCAGCCTGTAAGGGAATCCGAACTCGTTGCCCGGGTTCGATAGACGGCGAAGCTAGTTGAGCAGTTCGACTACGACGCGCTTGTGTTCGGCGTCGAGTGTAACGATCTTCAAAGTACGCAACATACCGGGCTTGAGCGAGGCCTGTTTCGGCGCGGGATCGACTCCCTTGCCTTCCTTCCAACGCCCCTTCAGCAATGCCGCCAGGGAGCCGACGTCCGCCGCCGGTGCCGATTCGGAGGCCGGCTTTGCCTCTTCCTTCTTGGCTTCGGCCAGTTTGCAGTCAGCCAGTACACCCTCGGAGACTTCAAACTTCAGGTTGTTGCCCCGCATTTCGGTCAGAAGGCCGCTAATGGTCTCGCCGACTTGATGTTCCGCGATGAAGTTATCTACTCGCGTGGGCTGCAGTTGCTTCAAGCCCATGCGGATCCGCCGGCGGTCCTTGTCGATGTCGAGCACAATAGCGCGAACGACCTGGCCCTCTTTCACAACGTCGCGCGGATGATCGATACGCTTTTCATTGGCCATATCGCCGATGTGAATCATGCCGTCGATGCCATCGCCGAGATCGACGAACGCGCCAAACGATTGAATCGATGTAACCGGCGCTTCGACGATGGTTCCCGGTTTGTATTTTTCCATCGCTTCGGCGAACGGATCGCCGAGCGCGTTCTTCAGACTCAGCTCAATGCGCTTGTCGCCCGGTTTAACGCCCAAAACAACCACTTCCACCTGATCGCCGACCTTCAGTAAATCCGCCGGTTTGCGAACCTTCTTCGACCAGGACATCTGGGAAAGATGAACGAGCCCATCAACTCCGGGCGAAAGTTCCACGAACGCACCGAAATCGGTGAGGCGTGCCACACTGCCGACCACCTTCTGGCCCGGTTGGAACTGATTTGCCGCCACCGTCCAGGGATCCGGCTGCATCTGCTTTAGGCCGAGCGAAACCTTGCGCGTGTTGGCGTTGAGCTTTAGGATCTTAACTTCCAGTTCGTCGCCGATATTGACGACGTCCGCAGGCTTGCCGACGCGATGCCAGCTCATATCGGCAACATGCAACAATCCGTCCACGCCGCCCAAATCGAGAAATGCGCCGAAATCGGTCACACTGCGGACGCGGCCCTTCACCACATCGCCTTCCTTCAGCGACTGGAAGCGTTCGTCCTTTTTACGGGCGCCTTCCTCTTCCAGAACGACGCGGCGATCGACGACGATGTCTTCCTTTTCGACATCTATGGAAAGGATGCGAACTTCGATGTCCTGGCCAACCAGCTTTTGCAGCTCGAAGGCATCGCGGGTGCCGGAGCGGGAAGCCGGCATGAAGGCGCGGCCGCCGATATCCACACGTACACCGCCCTTAACGGTCTCGGTTACTTTGCCGGCTACGTTTCGCTTCTCCTCGAACGCCGAAAGCAGCGCGCTCCAATCCTTCGGCTTCTCCACTTTGATCGGAGAAAGGAGGGCTTGCCCCTCCTCGGTTCGGCCCGTGACGGTGACTTCCACCAGATCACCCACCGCGATCTCGGACATCTCCGGAGTCAACGCGGTCTTCGGCAAGATCCCATCCGCTTTGCCTTTGATGTCCACGAAAACGGAATCTTCAGTGATCGCGAGCACCTTGCCCTTAATGGGACCGGATGCGGCCGCTGTTCGGGAGGGTGCGGGTGCGGTGTGCTGCTCCTCTTCAAACTGGCGCAGTATGTCGCCAAACGAGGATTCGGTGGACTGAGAGGCCGACTCCTCAATGGGGTCGTCGACTGGATTTACTGGGTTCATGAGCAACAATAGCGAGGCTTTTCCCATTGTGGCACAAAGCCCGATAGTATGGGCGGGATGGGAATCGTGTGGCTGGTGCTGTTCGCGGCGATTGCGACGGTAAGCCCCATACAGAATGTACCGAGCCTGACTACCCTCGCCGCTTTGGGCATTTTCCAAGGTTTGGAACACCGTTTCCCGGCCCTCCAGACACAGCGCGGCGCCTTGGCGGCGGTCCTGATAAAGCTATGCCTCTGTTACCTGCTGATTGGCTACACCGGAGCCCTGAACTCCTCGTACTATCCGGTCTATCTGTTACCGGTGGTGAGCGCCGCGACATCCATAGGCGGCTGGTCCACCGTATTGGTGACGGCGCTTGCGGTTGCGTCCTATTTGAGCTTCCTGCTCTTTCTGGATCTGGAGGATCTCAGCCGCTATTTCTTTGATTGGAAGGAATTATTCCTTCGAGTTTTGTTCCTTCCGGTGGTCGGATTGCTCTCGTTTCAATTGGCGAAAGCCAACCGAATGGAAGCGCTAAAGAATCAGGAAGCCGCCCGGGAACTGGCACGCGCGAATGAGGAGTTGCTAAAGGCGGAAGCAGCCGTGCGGCGGTCGGAGCGATTGGCGGCGCTGGGTCAATTGACCGCCGGGCTGGCGCATGAGCTTCGGAATCCGCTCGGCACCATTCGCGCATCGGCCGAGATGTTGAGGAAGCATACCGGACCCGACAACGAGATCGGGCAGGAGATGACCGGTTACATAACCACGGAAGTAGATAGGGCCAATTCGCTGGTTTCGCGGTTTCTGGAGTTTGCCCGGCCGCTGCCCATGAAGCCCTCCCTTACCGATCTCCACGAGGTGATCGACCGCGCCGTTCTTCAATACGAACGGAGCGCCGACCGGCCGGAAGTCAGCGTTTACAAAAACTACGATCCCGCCGTCCGGCCGATCTCGATTGATGGCGAATGGATTGAGCGGGTCTTTTACAACCTTTTGCGCAACGCCGCCGAAGCGAGTCCGGCGGGCGGAAGCATTACGGTAAAGACGCGCCCATTGGACGGGTTCGTCGAAGCGGCGGTCATCGACCGAGGCGCCGGCATTACCCCGGAACATAGAGAAAGCATCTTCAACCCGTTCTTCACGACGAAGCCGAGCGGCGTGGGACTCGGCCTGGCCATTGTCTCCAAAATCATCGATGACCACGGCGGACGCATAACGGTGGAGAGCGAACCGGGACAGGGGTCGGTTTTCCGGGTTCTGCTGCCAGGGTAGTGGGATCATGTAAGCATGAGCCGACGAATCCTCGTGATCGAGGATGAAGAAAAACTGCGCCGTGTTGTCCAACTCCAATTGCAATCTTCCGGTTACGAAGTGGAACTGGCGGCCAGCGCGGAGGATGGCATAGCCGCCGCGGAGCGCGCCGACCTGGTGTTGACCGACCTGCGGCTACCTGGTATGAGCGGGCTCGATTTCCTGCAACGCACGCATACGCAGCGCCCCGGACTCCCGATTGTCCTGATGACCGCATTCGGCAGCGTAGAGACGGCCGTAGAAGCCATGAAAAGGGGCGCGGCCGACTTCCTGGTGAAGCCCTTTTCGCTCGACCATTTGTCGGCGGTCGTCGAAAAGGCGCTGGAGTTTCAGGCGCTGCGCGACGAGAACCGGCGGCTGAAGGAAGAGTTGGGCGGACGGTACCAACTGGATAGCATTGTGGGCCGTTCGTCTCCCATGCAGGACGTTTTTGCCATGGTGCTGCGTGCCGCGCCGACGCGAGCCACTGTGCTGTTGGCCGGGGAAAGCGGAGTAGGAAAGGACATGATCGCGCGGGCGATTCATTACCATTCGCCGCGCAAAGATAAGCCATTCGTAAAAATCAATTGCACCGCGATTCCCGAAAACCTGATGGAAAGCGAGCTTTTCGGTTACGAAAAGGGCGCGTTTACCGGCGCCAACATGAGTAAACCCGGCAAGTTCGAACAGGCCGATACCGGCACCGTGTTCCTGGATGAGATCGGCGACGTGCCGATGGCGATTCAAGTCAAGCTGCTGCGCGTCCTACAGGAGCGCGAATTTGAACGGCTGGGCAGCAACAAGACGCGCCACATCGATGTTCGCGTGGTGGCGGCGACCAATGTCGACTTGCGGCGTGCATTGGAGGAAGGCACGTTTCGCGAGGACCTTTATTACCGTCTGAATGTGCTGCCGATCAACATACCGGCTCTGCGGGAGCGCCGCGAGGACATCCCGTATTTGTCCGAACATTTCGTTCGCAAGCACGCCGCTGAGCTCGGTACGAATGAGCTGGAAATCAGTCAGGAGGCTACGGAGAAGCTGATGGCCTACCATTGGCCGGGCAACGTGCGAGAGCTTGAAAACGTGATAGAGCGCTCGCTGGTGATGGCCAATGGCGCCCGGTTGGATGCCGCCGACATACGCCTGGACATGGCGCCGCGCTCGCGTGCCGCCGCCAGTGGCGGCGACACGCAGTTTCTGCCCGACGGAATGACACTCGATCAATTCGAGGAGTCCATCATCCGCGAGGCGATGCGGCGGGCGCAGGGTAACAAGAGCCAGGCGGCCCGGCTCCTGGGATTGACGCGAAACGCGCTGCGCTACCGTCTCGGCCAGATGGGCCTGGATAACGGCGGCGATTCCGAGTAGCTAACGCGACCAGGTGACTTCGACGATCGGCCGGTAGGCCGAAGCCGACGAGAGCAGTAGCGGTCCCAGCGCTCGCGCCGCTTCCGGTCCGTAGACCGATGTCAGCTTTTGATGGAATGCGTCGGTCATGCCGGCCAGCAAATGGCTCAGATTCTTCATCGACTCTACTGGCGTTCGCGGAGTCTGTGCCCAATGGCCCAATTGCGACGTCAGCCGGTCAATAAACTGCGCTTCGATTCGCAAAAGCGAGCTGAACACCGCGGCACCCACGGGTTGGGAAACGGCGCGGCGTATTTCGTCCGGTGTCGCTTGCAGATGCGTCTGGGCAAGGCGTTTCTCCAGCGCCGCCCGGGTTCGCGGGTTCCAAACCATTGCGTGCAGTAGCTGCGGATCGGCCCAGTCCCAATAAGTGGATCCGTTCCGGTTCAATTCCAAACCCGTTTCGGTGCGCCGCGCTTCGGTGGTTACGGGCAGCGAGGCCCATACCAGCAGCGGAGCGGCCTCCGTCCGGTCCAGTGAATCCATGTCGACTGCGACCGGAAGCAGTGTTCTCCATACAACCTGCATGCGGCGGGAGATTTCCGCCGGGTCCTGCGGTTCCAGCCAATGGGCGATAGATTCCGGCGGGAGTTTGATGTCCATGCGGCAGAGTGTCGCGTCGCGGCGTGCCGGTCCGGCCTTGTAAAGATCAAGCAAGGGTTGGAGGGAGAGCGGCCGGTTAGTCCGGAATTCGAGCCGGAAGCGCGCTTGCAGGCTCGCCGGATTATGGACGGTAACGTCGGAACCGAGATGCGCGGCGAAGGCGCCTTCAATCGACAACAGGCTGGCGGAATGTCGTGTGCGCCGCTCGTTCTCCGATTTTGCGAATACGCGAACGACGCGCCCCGTTTCATCGTCGAGCGCCTCCATGGCGGTCTCCAGACGATCCTTGCTGGAAACAAAACCGAAGGAAAATGGCAATCGCCAGGCGAAGGTTTGGCGTCTCGTCAAGTCTGTGTGCATCCGGCAGCGCCGTATTGTCAGGCCCTCGAGTGCGTGGGTAAAGAGAGGAGTCAAATCCCCATCGAGCGTCTGGCGAAATGCTTCCAAAAGTTCAGGATTTGTTCCAAAATCGAAGTCGGCGTCGAGCAGCGCCTCCGCGGATTGCAGTTTGTCGAAACTGACGGCGAGCGAAGCCTCCACCTTTTTTTCCATGGCGCGTACCGCGGCGTACTCCAATCGAGCCGTCAACTGATCCGCATTGGCGAGCGTGTTGTCGACGGAGCCTTCAATCAGGCGCTTCAATTTAGCAAGTAGCGGATCGGTGGGATTGCGCCATTGTTCGGCCTGTACCTGGGCCGGAAGCTGTAACCACTGCTCCAGAAAGGCCATTACCTTTTGTTTCGCTCCCGGGAGTTTGCCCAACAAGCCGTGACCCCCTTGGCGGATCTGGTGAAGAACTTGCGTGCGATGCTGGCCGAGAATGGCGCCCAATGCATTGCGCGTGGCCTGATCGAGCCCGGTGAAAGCGGTGGCTTTGACGGTAATGGCACGGGCGGATTGCCGTGCGGCGCTCAGGCGAACGCGCAGTATAGGTGCGTCGGTCGGCCGCTGAATCGACCACCAGCAGTCGCTATAGACCTCCCACTGGGCTTGCGTTTGGATTCCGAGGTCGAGGTCGAGCCCGATATCTCCGACAACCGCTGTCTTCATCGGCGCGGCGAGGCTGGTCCAAAGGGCCGATACTTCGGCGGTGGCATCGGCACGGAACCGGATGCGGCGCTCCATGAGCGCGGTCATGCCGGGCAGCCAGTCGTTTACGGTTTCAAAGCGCGGGAACGCGGCCTCTTTCACCGCGGCGACGGCGGTGGGAAGGACTGCCCAGGCGTTCTGCTGGCCGGTGGGCTGGTCTTTGTCGACAAGCGCCCAAATGTGGTGGGGCTCGTCGGAATTCAATTCAAGGGCAGCGGGAAGGGCAAGGCTTCCGGCGATTTTGGCCAGAGGGCCAGATGTGTGTGCGGCGAAGCGATAGGGCATAGGTCACTTTCGCTTTTGAGGTTGGCAGGCGTTTGTCTACTAATCGCGCGGCTGAAGTTTTCAATCTACTGAAAACAAATGAAATAAAAATCGCGATCCACCGGCACCGCCTAACGCGAAGGGCGCAAAAATCACAAAAATCTGCTGGTTGAAGACCTGCCCGGGGTGGCGTGTTGCCTTTAACCGCCGCCCACAAAATGGACGATCTCCACCTGCGCACCCGGCTCGACAGCCGTCTCCGGCCAAAAATTATTCTTTATGATGGCCCGGTTCAGTTCCACCGCGACGCGCTCAGGCGCGACGCCCAGGAGCTCTAAAAGGCCCGTAACTGTTGTGCCTGGGGGCACTTGACGGGTTTCACCGTTTACAACAATCTCAATCATTTTTGTTTCAGCGAGGTCCAAGGAGGCCAAATTCTTGTCAAACCGTAATTTGACGCGGAACTTCATTGATCATTATATTTTGTAGAGGGTAAACCGTTCCCTGCGTTAAAAATAGAATGCCGACATCCCTGCAAGAAAGCTACATCCCCGTTCTCCTGGCATGGTTATTCGCCATCGCGAACGCAACCGGAGTCATCGTAACCGGTGCCCTGTTGGGCAAGAGAGTCCGAAACAAGTTCAAGGACATGGCGTACGAATCCGGCATGACGCCGGTAGGTACGGCCCGTGAACGATTCAGCGTGAAGTTCTATATGGTTGCGATGCTCTTCATCCTTTTCGACATTGAAGCCGTTTTCCTTTACCCCTGGGCCGTGGTTTACCGCGATCTCCGGTGGTTCGGCTTCGTCGAGATGCTGATCTTCATTGTTTTAGTGCTTGCGGGCTTTATTTACATCTGGAAGAAGGGTGTGTTGGATTGGACCCACGCCGCGGATATTGAGCGCCGTTCGGCAGCGGGTACCCTTCATGCGGTTCCTACGCTGCACAAGCAAAAGGTGGATCATGCTGCCTGAGATTTTGAAAGAGAACGCCGTCGCCGCGTCTCTGGAAGCGGCCGATCCGGCCCTTCTGCTTGGCGGCAATACCGAACATAACGAACTTACGCTGGAAGTAGTTCCCGAAAAGATCCTAACCGCGCTGCGAATCATGAAGGGGCAGCAGTTCGAGCGGCTTTCCACCGTTACAGCGGTGGACCGCTACCCCATGGAACCGCGATTCGAAGTGGTCTATCACCTGCAATCGGTGGCGCGGAACCTGTACGTCAGGCTGAAATGCCGCGTTGGCGGAGAGAAGCCCGAAATCGATTCAGCCACCGCGGTGTATGCATCGGCGAACTGGTATGAGCGGGAGACCTGGGACCTTTTCGGTGTGGTCTTCAAAAACCATCCGAACCCTATACGGATCATGATGCCGGATTTCTGGGAAGGCCACCCATTGCGGCGTGACTACCCGGTGCATGGCCACAAGTACAGTTACCAGAACGACTAGACAACCGGGAGAGGAGCCTGGCCGCTTACTTTCCGCACGCCAATCGACCCCGAGCCTGGGAGAGCACGACATCTATGAGCGAGACGCTAACACCTGACGCCACCACCGAAAAGCCCGTCCATACCCGCCGGATGACCTTAAATATGGGTCCCCAGCACCCATCGACGCATGGCGTGTTGCGCGTGTTGCTGGAGCTGGAAGGCGAAACGATCCTTAAGTGCACGCCCGACATCGGATTTCTACATACGGGCATTGAAAAGCAGTGCGAAGCGCTGAACTGGCAGCAGGTGGTTACGCTGACGGACCGTGTCGATTATCTGGCGAACCTTTCCAACAACCTTTGCTATAGCCTTGCGGTTGAAAAGCTGCTGGAACTCGAAATTCCCGCCAAGGCGCAGTGGATGCGCGTACTGCTTTGCGAGTTGACGCGAATCAACAGCCATCTGGTGTGGCTGGGTACCCACGCGCTCGATATCGGCGCGATGACGGTCTTCTTCCTCTGCTTCCGGGAGCGCGAAGACATCTTGCGGCTTTTCGAAATGTTCTCCGGCCAGCGGCTGATGACCTCATATATCCGCGTGGGCGGCTTGGCGCTCGATCCGCCGCGCGGGTGGGAAAAGCGGGTCAAGTCCTTTATGGAGACGCTGCCGAGCCGCGTCGATGAGTACGAATCGCTGCTGAACACCAATCCGATCTGGCTGAAGCGTACCAAGGGAGTTGGCTTGTTGCCGGTGGAAGAGATGCTGGAAGTCGGCATGACCGGCCCATGCATCCGCGCCGCGGGTATTCCCATGGACGCGCGCAAGATGATGCCGTACTCGAGCTACGACAAGTTCGATTTTAAGATTCCCACGTCGACTGACAACGACGTGTATGCCCGGTACGCTATCCGCGTCGCCGAGATTCGCGAGTCGATCAAGATCGTTAACCAGGCCATGGCCGGCATGCCGGAAGGCCCGGTGCAGGCCGCGGCGCCGAAGGTGGTGCTGCCGGACCGGGAGAAGATGAAGACCCAGATGGAGTCGCTTATCTATCACTTCAAGATCGTGACGGAAGGCTTCAGCGTTCCGGCCGGCGAAGTGTTCCAGGTGGTGGAATCGCCACGCGGGGAGTTGGGATACTACGTCGTGAGCGACGGCACGGCCAAGCCGTTACGCGTGCACATGCGGACGCCGAGCTTCGGCAACCTGCAAGCGCTGCCGAATTTGATTGAAGACCGCATGATTGCCGATTCGATCGCGATCATGGGCAGTTTGGATTTCGTGTTGGGAGATTGCGACCGATGACCTTTTCGCCTGAATTGGAAGCCCGATTCGCGGACCTGTTAACTCATTACCCGGAAGGGCGCCAGCGCGGCGCGTTGATCCCGATGCTGATGTACGCGCAGGACGAAGTGGGCGCGATTACGCCGGATTTGATGGCTGAGTTGGCCAAACGTCTGGGCTTGACGGTGCTGCAGGTGGATGAAGTGGTGGGCTACTACTCCATGCTCCACAAAAAGCCGCAGGGGAAGTATCACGTGCAGGTTTGCACCAACGTGGCTTGCATGCTATTGGGTGGCGCGGAACTCTATGAGCACGCCTGTAAAAAGCTCGGAGTGGGCCACAAGCAGACGCAGCCTTCCGGCCGGTTTTCGTTGGAAGAGGTGGAGTGCATCGGCGCCTGCTCCTGGGCTCCGGCGGTCCAGGTAAACTACGACTTCCATCACGATGTCACGCCAGCCAAGTTGGACCAGATCCTGGAGGGACTGCAGTGAAACTCTATAACCCGCCCAGCCCGCTGGAAACGAGAAACGTCTCACGGCGATTCGGTACCGAAAACTCGTGGCGGCTGGATACTTATCTGGCCACCGACGGTTTCGTCGCCTTCAAAAGGGCGATGGAGATGTCGACCGACGACATCATCAACGAAGTCAAAACGTCCTCGCTACGCGGCCGCGGCGGCGCCGGATTCCCGACAGGCATGAAGTGGAGCTTCGTCCCACGCAATACCGATGCGCCGAAGTACATTGTCGTCAACGCCGATGAGTCCGAGCCCGGTACCTGCAAAGATCGGCTGCTGATGGAGCACGATCCCTATCAGTTGATCGAAGGGATTCTCATCGCGGCGAAAGCTGTGGGTGCGTCGCGCGGTTGGATCTACATCCGCGGTGAATACCGCTATCTGGTGGATCACGTCGATAGCGTTCTAAAAGAGGCTTATTCGCGCGGTTATCTCGGCAAGAACATCGCGGGCACCGGTTTTGACTTCGATCTGTACACGCAGATTGGTGCGGGCGCGTATGAATGCGGCGAAGAATCGGCACTGTTGGAATCGCTCGAGGGCAAGCGCGGTGTGCCGCGAATTCGTCCGCCCTTCCCGGCGGTGAGCGGTGCGTTCCAGGCGCCTACTGTTTTGAACAACGTCGAAACATTCTGCGCGGTGCCGGAGATCATTCGGCGCGGCGGCCAGTGGTTTGCCGATCTCGGTACGCCGAAGAACGGCGGCACGCGCATGGTGTGCCTTGCCGGTCATGTGAACCGGCCCGGCGTTTACGAAGTGCCGCTCGGCATGAACATGATGTACTTCATCAACGAAATTGGCGGCGGCATGCGCGGCGGTAAAAAGATGAAGGCGCTCATTCCCGGCGGGTCGTCCTGCCCGTTGCTCCGCGCCGACGAGTGCGACATTCCGATGGATTACGACTCGATGGCGAAGGCCGGGACGATGCTCGGTTCGGGCGGCATGATGGTGATGGATGAGAACACCGACATGGTGAAGGTCGCTCTCCGAATCATGCGTTTCTACAAGCACGAAAGCTGCGGCTGGTGCATTCCTTGCCGCGAAGGCACGACGTGGCTGCAAAAGATGCTGGCCCGTATTGTCGATGGCAACGGCGCCACGCGCGACGTGGATCTGATCGGCGATCTGGCCAAGAACATGTTGGGCCGCACATTCTGCCCGCTGGGCGACGCGGCGGCCATGCCGACCATTTCCATCGTCGAGAAGTTCCGGCCGGAATTTGAAGCCTACGTGGCGAAGAATCCGTTCGCATCGAGCGAACTGGTTCAGGTAGCGTAAGGAGTTTTGATGTCGAACATGGTCAAGCTGACGATCAACGAAACACCGGTGGAGGCACCGGCCGGGACGTTATTGATCGACGCCGCCAAACTGGCGGGCATTGAGATTCCGGCGTTCTGTTACTACGAAGGCATGGCGCTGCAAGCCGCCTGCCGTATGTGTCTAGTGGAGATTGAAAAAGCGCCCAAATTGATGGCTGCTTGCGTAGTTCCCGTGGCCGAAGGCATGGTGGTGCGGACGGAAGCTCCGGCGGTTGTCAAAGCCCGCAAGACGACGCTGGAGTTCCTGTTGACGAACCATCCGCTCGATTGTCCCGTGTGCGATAAGGGCGGCGAGTGCGAACTGCAGGACATGGTGTTCAAGTACGGGGCCGGCGAATCGCGCTACACCGAAGTGAAGGTCCATGTTCCCGAAAAGCAGTGGAGCCCGGTAGTGTTCTACGACGGCCCGCGCTGCATACTCTGCTACCGCTGTGTGCGCGTTTGCGGGGAGGGAATGGGTGTCGGGGCGCTGGGCATCGTTAACCGCGGCGTTGCGGCGGAAATCGCCCCTTCGCACGGCGACCATCTGGAATGCGACGAATGCGGTGCTTGTATCGATATCTGCCCGGTGGGTGCGCTGACGTCCGGCGCGTATCGCTATAAAACCCGGCCCTGGGAAATGGAGCATGTCGGTACGATCTGTACGCACTGCTCCAATGGGTGTAAGACCACACTTGGTGTTCGGAACAACGAGATTGTCCGGGGAAATAACCGGGATCGCTCGGGCCTGAACGGCGAATTCCTCTGCGTCAAGGGGCGCTACGCGTTCGATTTCAACCATCACCCGGAACGGCTGCAAACACCGTTGTTGCGCGTGAACGGCAAGCTGGAAGAAGTTAGCTGGTCGCGTGCCCTGCAGGCGGTTGTCGAGAAGTTCAAGGCCGGCGGGAAAGCCGGTGTTGTCGGTTCGACGCGCATTTCCAACGAAGAGGCGTTCCTGCTGCAGAAATTTGCAAGGAAGGCGCTGAAGACCAACAACATTGACCATCACCGTTCGGGCGACGTGGTCACGCTGCTCGATTCGTTGAGCGGAAAGACGGCGACGTTGGGAACTTCCGACGACTGCTACAACACGAAGGCCGTGCTGATAGTCGGCGCCGATCTTTCGCAACAGCAGCCGTTCCTGGCTAATCAGATTCGCGCCAACTATCGTCATCACAAAGCGTCGGTTTATGTCGCTACGCCGGGCGAGGTTCGCGAGGACAAGATCGCCAAGGGAGTGGCGCGCACGACAGAGAGCGACTGGTTCACCGGCGTTGATTCGCTGCGTGAGAAGCTGAAAGGCGAATCGGAACTACTGGTTCTCTTCGGCGACGCAGTGAAGGGTGAGGGCGTTCGCAAGTTGGTCGATTTCGGCGAATTACTGGGAATCCCGGTCAAATACATCTGCCTGGTGGACTACGCGAATTCGCGCGGCGCCATGGATATGGGCCTGCTCCCGGACCTGGGGCCCGGGTACCACGCGGTCGAAGGGCCGGCAGGGTTGAACCTTCCCCAGATGATGGCGGCGGCCGATCTGGACCTCCTTTGGGTCGTCGGCGCCAACCCGCTTCGCCGCCATTCGCTCGCCAGCGAAAAGGCGTTCGTCGTAGTGCAGGATCTGTTCCTCACCGAGACGGCTCAGCGCGCCGATGTCGTGTTTCCGGCCGCGTCGGCGTACGAAAAGAACGGCACTGTAACCAACGTTTGCGGCCAGGTGCAGCGGTTGAAACGGGCTGCGGAAACTGTGGGCGCCAAGACGGACCTCGCCATCATCGGCCTGATCGCGCGCGGCATGGGCGTGGATCTCGGCAAGGTGGACGCCGATGCCGTATTCGGAGAGATCCAGAAATCCGTGCGCGGATATAATGTTCCGCTGCCGGTAATCGTGACCGGAGGAGCCGCGCAGACGATGCCGGTGAACGGGCGGGTTCCGGGAACCGCGGTTCCGGAGCTGATTCAGTCGTCGCGCGACACGCTATTCACAACCGGCACACTGACGCGGTATTCGAAGATTCTGAATGAAGTTATGGAAGCTCCCGGCGCGCTGTATCGCGGCTAGGAAGAGACGAAATGGACTACCTTCTCGTATCGATCATTAAAATCCTACTCATCGCCCCGCTGCTGTTGGCGACACTTGCCTATATCGTCTGGGTGGAGCGGAAGGTAATCGCTCACGTTCAGCTTCGCGTGGGTCCGTATTTCGTCGGCCCGCATGGCTTGTTGCAGCCGATTGCGGACGCCATCAAGCTTCTATCCAAAGAAGACTTTATTCCCAGCGGTGTGAACCACTTCTTCTACTGGGCCGCGCCGTGGCTGGGCCTGATGTTTGCGGTCTCCGGAATCGCGGTGATTCCGTTCGGTCCGATGGTGGAGATCCTGGGCGTCAAAACGAACCTGGGCCTCGCTGACATTAATATCGGCCTGCTGTGGATTCTCGGATTGGCCGGCATGGGTGTTTACGGTATCGCACTGGCCGGATGGAGTTCGAATAACAAGTACGCCCTGCTCGGCGCGATGCGCAGCTCGGCGCAGATGATCAGCTACGAACTGCCGATGGCACTTGCGCTGGCCGCCCCGCTGCTGATGTCGAATTCATTGAACCTGCGGGAGGTTGTGGACACACAGGCCGGGTTCGTGTTCGGGTTCATTCCGAACTGGAACCTGTTCACCGGATTTCAGCTCATCGGCTTCGTGGTGTACATGATCTGCGCTTTCGCCGAAACGAACCGCATCCCGTTCGACTTGCCCGAAGCCGAAAATGAGCTGGTTGCCGGCTTCCACAGCGAGTATTCGTCGATGAAGTTCGCGGCGTTTTTCATGGCCGAATACTGCAACATGATCATCGTCTGCTCCGTGGCGACGGCTCTCTTTCTGGGCGGTTGGCACCCGATTGTGCCGCCCGTCGTGGCAACGTTTGTTCCGACAATTCTATTCGCAATCGCCGCCGGGACACTGTTCTTCCATGCCTCTCATCCCATCCGCCCCACGGACAGAAAGTCGTTTGCAGTGTTCGGCGTGATCTTTGCCGGGTTGGCCGCCGTGTTTCTGGTGCCGGTCGTCGGGCCGATTCTGAACTCATTGTTCTGGTTCTTCGGCAAAGTCGGGTTCCTGTTGTTCTTCTTCATCTGGGTGCGCGCGACGCTTCCGCGCTTCCGCTATGACCAACTGATGAAGATCGCCTGGCTCTTCCTGTTCCCAATCGCGCTCGTCAATCTGGTGCTGACGGCGTTCGGCGTCACGTTTTTCAGTAAATAGGGGAAACATCAAGAAATGGATCTCGTTTTCTTCCTCACTTTCGCCTTCATCGCCGTAGCCTGCGCGCTGAACATGGCTCTTCAGCGGCATCCCGTTTCCAGCGCGCTCTCATTGATCGGAGTCATGGTCTCGCTTGCGGTTTTGTACGTGCTGCTGGGCGCTGAGTTCATCGCCGCGGCGCAATTGGTCGTTTATTCCGGCGCCATCATGGTGCTCTTCATCTTCGTCATCATGTTGCTGAATGCGGGAGCGGAGAAGGCGACGAAAAAAGCCGGATTGGCCCACTTCCTGGGTTTCCCGCTGCTGGTAACTCTGCTGGCGATCTCCTCCTGGGTCATAACTAACGCCACCGCGACGGCCAAGCCGGTCAAGTTCGGAGCGTTCACCGCCGGCGGCCCGCGTGAAGTGGGTTGGGAGCTGTTCACCCGCTACCTGTTGCCGTTCGAAGTGACTTCGATCCTCATCCTGATCGCAATCGCCGGCGCCTATCGGCTGGCCAACAAGGAGATGGAGTAATGCTCTACGATCTCTTTCCGCCGGAGTTTTTCAAGCTCTCCGTACCGCTCGCCGGTTATTTGATTCTGAGCGCGATCCTGTTCACAATCGGCGTGGCGACGTTCCTGTTCCGCCGAAACGTTATTACCGTCTTCATGGCGATCGAGCTCATGCTGAATGCCGTGAACCTAAGCTTCGTCACCTTCTCGAATCACTTCGGGAAAGTCGACGGGCAGATCTTCTCGTTCTTTGTAATGGTCGTAGCTGCCGCCGAAGCCGCCGTCGGCCTGGCCATTATCCTGATGGTTTTCCGAACCAGCGCTTCGCTCCAGATTGACGACTTCGACTCCCTGAAAAACTAACGCACGATGCAACTCTGGCTCATACCATTCCTCCCGCTGGCCGGCGCCGCCATCAACGGTTTAACCGGGCGCAAGACCAGCAAGACCGTGCAAAGCGCGGTCGCCATCGGCAGCGTCCTGCTGTCCTTCCTCTGGGTTGTCAAAACCCTCATGGCCCTGATGCCATTGGAGGAGCGTTACGTCGAGCACTACTTCACTTGGATCGCCAGCGGCGCGTTGACCGTCGGTGTCGATTTCGCCATCGACCGATTGACCGCCGTTATGCTCGGCGTTGTCACGGGAATCGGAACGCTCATACACATTTACGCCACCGGCTACATGCATGAGGAAGAGGGCTACTACCGCTTCTTCGCCTATTTGAACCTGTTCATGTTCTTCATGCTGATTCTGGTATTGGGCGGCAACTTCCTGCTGCTCTTCGTCGGCTGGGAAGGCGTGGGGCTATGTTCGTATCTGCTGATCGGATTCTACTTCCTGAAGAAATCGGCGAGTGACGCGGGCAAGAAGGCATTCATCGTCAACCGCATCGGCGATTTCGGGTTCTCGCTGGCCATGTTCCTGATCGTCGTGACATTCGGCAGCCTGGACTTCCCCACCGTCTTTGCCAAGGCGCAGGCGCTGCCAGTCGAGGAATCGGCCGGAATCATTACCGCTATTTGCCTGCTGCTGCTAGTTGGGGCGACAGGCAAATCAGCGCAGATTCCGCTCTATGTCTGGCTGCCGGACGCCATGGAAGGCCCGACGCCGGTATCCGCCCTCATCCATGCGGCTACGATGGTTACCGCCGGTGTCTATATGTGTTCGCGTTCGGCTGCGCTGTTCATGAAGGCGCCCATCGCCATGGAGACGGTCGCCATCATTGGTTTGGCGACCGCGGTACTGGCCGCCACGATCGGCCTGGTGCAAAACGATATCAAGAAGGTTTACGCGTATTCAACGGTTTCGCAGCTTGGCTACATGTTCCTCGCTGTCGGGCTGGGGGCGTTCTCGGCCGGAATCTACCATCTCGTTACCCACGCCTTTTTTAAGGCATTGCTCTTCCTCGGGGCCGGTTCCGTGATTCACGCCTGCCACCACGAGCAGGATATGCGGCACATGGGCGGGTTGCGCAAGAAGATTCCGCACACTTTTAATGTCCTGCTCATCGGCGCTCTGGCTATCGCCGGGTTCCCCTTAATGTCGGGCTGGTTTTCGAAGGAAGATATCCTAGGAGCCGCTCACCACCACCACGTTTGGATGTATTGGGTAGCCTGGGTCACCGCCGGCATGACGGCCTTCTACGTCTTCCGCTCCATTTTCCTGACATTCTTTGGTGAATATAAAGGCCATGCTCACCCGCATGAGTCGCCCTGGAGCATGATCGGCCCCCTTTATGTTCTGGCGATTCTTTCAGTCGTTGGTGGCTATATTTTCCCCATCCCACACATTCTGGAACCGGTGTTCAAGGGAATCGTTCCCGAAGGCCATATGGAGCATTCCATGGCCGATATGATCCTAGGCACCTCGCCTGGCATCATCGGCATCTTCCTGGCCTACGTCGTGTACGTGGCCAAGCCTGGAATGGCCGATTCGATCAAGGAATCTTTCAGCGGCGTCTATACGCTGCTCTACAACAAGTATTTCGTCGACGAAATCTACGATGCCACGCTGGTTCATCCCATCGAGCGCACTTCGCGCAGCTTCCTCTGGAAAATTGTGGACATGGGGATTATCGATAATGGATTTGTTCACGGGTTTAGCGGCGGCGCCTTGAACTTCGGCTCGCTGCTGCGGCGGATGCAAAGTGGCGAGGTCCGAAACTACGCGGCATGGACGGTCGTCGGAGTCGTTGCCATCTTAAGCGCGCTGACGGTCTTTGGAGGCAGCCGATGAATCTCCTCGATCTGCTTCTCGCAGCCCCGCTAGTTGGCTTTCTGATCACGCTGGCGCTGCCCAAAGAAAACAAGAGCCTGATCAAAATGTTCACGCTCGTTTTCTCATTGGGCGTGTTCGCGGCCTCGCTGCTTCTCATCGGCCCGACACTGGAGCGGCCTTCAGTAATGACGTCCGTAACCGATACCTTGTGGATTGCCACACCGGCCATCCGGTACCATATCGGGCTCGATGGCGTGAGCATCTGGCTGGTGCTTCTGTCGACGTTCCTGACGCCGATTTCCATCCTGCTGTCTTTCAAATACATTGACCATCGCGTAAAAGAGTTCTTTGCGTTCCTCCTGCTATTGGAGTTCGGTCTGATCGGCGTATTCATCGCGCTCGATCTTTTCCTGTTCTATGTCTTCTGGGAAGTCTGCCTGGTTCCGATGTACTTCCTGATCGGCATCTGGGGCCACGACCGGCGTATTTACGCGGCAGTGAAGTTCTTCATCTACACGATGGTCGGGTCCGTCCTGATGCTCGCCGCGTTCCTGTATATATACGGCAAGGCGGGTACGTTCGATTATCCCGCGCTGCTGCTGATGCTGGAGAGCGGACGGCTGAGCTTCGGCCCCGTGGAAGAAGCTCTCCTCTTCCTCGCCTTCTTCCTGGCGTTTGCGATCAAAGTCCCGCTATTCCCGCTGCACACCTGGCTGCCCGACGCACACGTCGAGGCGCCAACCGCCGGCTCCGTCATGCTGGCCGCGGTCATGCTGAAAATGGGTACCTACGGCATCCTGCGCTTCTGCTTGCCGATGTTTCCTAACGCGGCAGCGAACAATGCGGATTGGATTGTTGCGCTCGCCATCATCGGCATCATTTACGGCGCCCTGGTCGCGTTAGTACAGCCCAACATGAAAAAGCTGGTCGCTTACAGTTCGGTGAGCCACTTGGGTTTCGTTGTACTGGGCTTGTTCTCGGGAAATCAGTGGGGGCTCGACGGCGCGGTCTACGTGATGTTGGCCCACGGCATTTCCACCGGCGCGCTCTTCATGCTGGTCGGATTCCTGTATGAGCGGCAGCATTCGCTGGAAATTAAGGACTACGGCGGCGTGGCGACCCCCGCTCCGTGGCTTTCCACGGTTTTCCTGGTGACGACCCTGGCTTCCATCGGCATGCCGCTGTTGAACAACTTCGTCGGCGAGTTCCTGGTTCTGCAGGGGGCGGCGAAAGCGAATATCTACTGGGCGGTGTTTGCCGCCACCGGCGTAATCCTCTCGGCCTGCTACATGCTCTGGATGTATCAACGGACCTTCTACGGCGAGACGCCCGACGAAGTCCGGCACCACATGTACGACCTGCACAGCCGTGAATGGGCGTGCATACTGCCGCTGCTGGCGCTCATGATCTGGATGGGCGTCTACGCGCAATCCTTCCTGCCGTCGATCGGCGCTTCCAATAAAGCGATTCTGGAACGGACCCAGCCAACGCGCACCGCGGAGGTGGTCAACCATGGACACTAAATTCTTCCCTCAAACCGCTGAGATGCTCCGATTCCTGCCGGAGATCATCCTGACCATCGCCGGTACTTTGCTACTCGTGATGGAAGGCTTCAAGAAGGAGAAGGACAGCCGCTCCTTGATTTCCACGCTGACCGCGGTTGCGATCGCCGCCGCAATGTACGGCACGGTGGTGGCGTATCAGAACCCCGGATTAGCGTTCAGCAACATGCTGATCTCCGACGGCTACGCGGCCTTCTTCCGATTGGTGGTCCTTGGTGTTGGCCTGCTGACGGTCTTCTCTTCGACAGCGTATTTGGAACGGGAAAAAGCGAATTCCGGTGAGTTCTATGTTCTGATATTGTTTTCGCTCGCGGGACAGTGCCTGATGGCGGCGGCGAATGAACTGATTATGGTTTTCATCGGGCTGGAAGTCAGTTCGATCGCCAGCTACATTCTGGCCGGCTATTTGCGCGACGACAAACGCGGCAATGAAGCCGCACTGAAGTATTTTCTGCTCGGTTCGTTTGCAACGGCGTTCCTGCTCTACGGCGTCGCCTGGGTCTACGGCATGACCGGATCGACCAATCTGATGGAAATCCGTGCCGCCATCGGCAGGGGTGTTCCGTCTATGACGATGGTTAGCGCCGCGGCTGGCCTCATGCTCGTCGGCTTCGCCTTCAAGATCTCCGCGGCTCCTTTCCAGGGCTGGGCGCCGGACGTTTATCAGGGCGCTCCATCGCCCGTCAGCGGTTTCCTTTCCGCCGGGCCTAAGGCGGTGGCGTTCGCGGTAATGATCCGTGTTTTCCAGACCGCCTTCGACGCCATTTCGCCGAAATGGGAACCGGTTCTGTGGATCATTGCGCTGGTGACGATGACGATCGGCAACTTCGCCGCCCTGTGGCAGAACAACATCAAGCGCCTGTTAGGCTATTCGTCGATCGCGCACGCCGGCTATGTGCTGGTTGCGGTGACGACGCACAGCACCACCGGAACCGCGGCCGCGATGTTCTACCTGGCTGCTTACGGCCTGATGAACTACGGCGCCTTCGCGATCGTGACGCACGTTGCCGGTGACGGTGAGCACCGCGTGACGCTCGACGACATGAAGGGCCTCGCCCAGCGCGAACCGGCCGTTGCGGCGCTGCTGACAGTATTCCTGCTGTCGCTAATCGGCGTGCCGTTGACCGCAGGATTCTTCGGGAAATTCTACATTTTCAAGGCCGCAATCGATTCCAACCTCGTGTGGCTAACCGCGCTCGGCCTTCTGAACTCCGCAGTCGCCGCCTACTACTACCTGCGAATCCTGGTGGTAATGTACATGCACGATCCCGAATCGACCGAGCATGTCTCGGCGATACCCGGCGGTCTGAAGCTCACCATGTGGGTGACGGCGGCAGCGACCCTAGTCCTGGGCGTTTTCCCGGGGCTGGTGCTCGACTTCGCCACCCAGTTCGCGGCGCTAAACAAGTAGGGTCATTTCGACGGCCGCATCACCCCAAAATATCAAGAATGTGTTGATCCAGCTCCGCAGCGGTCTGCGCAACCTTCGCGTTCACGCCATGGAGGTTCTTGGCTTCAATCAGCGCAACCACCTCCGCGCTGAGATCAACAACATCCTCCGGAACCGATGCGTCGCCAGACAACGGCAGCCGTGATAAACGCTGCGCAACACGGTTGACACGTTCTTCGGCGCTTCTCAAACCCTCCGCCGCAGTCGGAAGTATGCTCATACAAAACTTCTTATCGGTAAGGCCCGAAGTCTTTTGAGCTTTTTTAAACGACCGGTTCGCCCAATAAAAATCCAACCGCATGCTGCGATGCCTTCTTGTAAATCGGCTCCAGCGCATCCAAAAGCGGCCTTTGCCCCTGCCAGAACGGGAACGGTCCCAGCCGGCGAGGCAGCGCGCAGGATATCGGCGGCGGAGTAACATCCCCCATCACGTCCTCCGGCAACCGGAACCCGCCTTTCCAATACGTATCCGGCTCAATCGGCAGCGGCTGCTTCGGATCCTCCGGTTTCTCTTCCGCGTCACCGATTCGCTGCGGATCGCCTTCCACCGTTGACATCTGCGGCAACTGCTTTTCGATCATCGCCAGCAGTTTCTCGCGCCGCATGCCGCGAAGCGCGAACAGCAGGAACGGATCGCGGTCGAACTCTTCACCAAGCAGAAGATAAACGGCCGCGCAATGCTTGCAAGGATTGGCCGTGTCCGGACAGGTGCATTCGGCCTTCAAATCCCCTTCGGCGGTCGGATACAGCGAAAGCCCTTCCTCCTCGAAGATCTCGTCGATATCCGCCGGCATTTCCCCCGCTAAAAGCCGTGCCGAGAAAACCGCCTGCTCCGCCAAGCGGCCCGCAATCTTCGCCCAGTCGGATTCGGGAAGGGTGTGCATGTGCACGTCAATGTCGTAGGGTTTCGGCCGCGACCCCTGCACCCGTGCCAGTACCTGCCCTTCTTCGATTTGGATCGAGAGAACATGGCCCTTCTTGGCGTACTCGCGGCCGCGATTCAGCCGCGAGCCCATGTCGAAGCTCTCCAACACTTCAATCCAACGCCGCGCCCACCAGTTTTCGCCGAATTTCCCGCCCTTCGACTGCGCCTTAATGCCGCTGGCACGCTGCGGCTGGCGTCCATACTGATTGAACTGCGATTTGCCGCGCGCCTGCCGTTGTCCGTTCCGCCCGTTTCGCTGGGGCTGCCCGCCGCCACCCTGGCGGCGCGGCCCGCGCGGTCCAGGAGCGCGGCGCACATCTCCATTGGCTGGAACAGTCGCGACGGGCGGCGCAGCCTCAACTACACCCTCCGTCTGAACCGGCGATCCTTCCAGATTCGGCTTTGCTCCCCGCCTCGGCCGGAAGAATTTCCGGCGCCCAAATCCGCGGCCTGTTCCCCGCCCGCGGCCCCCGCGTTCGTTCATCAGCCTTCCTCCACCGCATCTCCGCTTAACGCGAAGACCGACTTGATTTCCTCGTTCGACAGTTCGGTGATCCACTGCTCGCCGCTGCCAATGACGTCCTTCACGATGCTCTTTTTGCGTTCAATCATGTCGTCGATCCGCTCTTCCAGCGTTCCTACGCATATGAACTTATGTACCTGGACATTGCTTTTCTGCCCAATTCTAAAGGCGCGATCGGTCGCTTGATCCTCAACGGCCGGGTTCCACCAGCGGTCAAAGTGAAAGACGTGGTTGGCGCGGGTCAGGTTCAACCCTGTTCCGCCGGCCTTCAACGACAGGATGAAGATGCGCGGTCCGTTCGCCGCGTTCTGGTAACGCTCCACCATCATCTCACGTTGGCGCTGCGGTGTGCCGCCGTGAAGGAACAGCACCTCTTCGCCATAACACTGCAACAGGTGATGCTGCAGAATTTTCCCCATCTCGGTGAACTGCGTGAAGACCAGCGCGCGGTCGCCCGACGCCATCACCTCTTCCAGCATCTCGGTCAACCGCGCCAGCTTCCCGCTGCGGCCCGTTGGGGGCGAGCCGTCCGCCAAATAATGCGCCGGATGGTTGCAGACCTGCTTCAGCTTGGACAGCGTCGCCAGAATCACGCCCCGTCGGCCGATGCCGTCGGCGGTTTCGATGAGCCGGTAGGCGTCCTTGGCCACCTTCTCGTACAACTCGGCCTGCTCCTTGGTCAGCGTGCAGTAGACCTTGTTCTCCATCTTCTCCGGCAGGTCGGCGATGATGCTCGTGTCCGTTTTCAACCGCCGCAGAATAAACGGCGCCGTTAAACGGCGGAGGCTGCCGGCCATGGAGGGGTCGCGGCCCGTCTGAATCGGGATGAAAAACGTCTTTCGGAAGTGGTCCCGCGTGCCCAGGAATCCGGGGTTCAGGAATTCCATGACCGACCATAGCTCTCCGACATTGTTCTCAACCGGCGTACCCGTAAGCGCGATGCGGTAGTCCGCCACAACGGCTCGAGAAGCCCTTGCCTGGCGGGTTTCGGGGTTCTTAATATTCTGCGCTTCGTCGAGGATGATTCCGGCCCAGGACACCTGTTTAATCGCTTCCAGATCCCGCTGCAGCAGGCCATAACTGGTGATAACGAGCGTGTGTTTGAAGGCGAGTTTGGCGAAATCGTCACCCTTTTCGCGGCCCACGCCGTGATGGAGCAGCACCTTCAATTTCGGAGTGAAACGTGCCGCCTCTTTCTGCCAGTTGCCGACCACCGAGGTCGGGCAAATCAATAGAGTCGGGCGGACAACGCCTTCTTCCCGGTCCAATTGCAGCAGCGCCAACGCCTGAATTGTCTTGCCCAGGCCCATATCGTCGGCCAGGCAGGCGCCAAGTCCCCATTTGCGCAGGAATTTCAGCCAGGAGTACCCGCGAATCTGATAGGGCCGCAGTTTACCCTTGAACTCTTTCGGCGGCTCCAGGTCTTCGAGAACCGTTCGGCCCTCGAGCTGATCCAGCAGGTCTTTTACCCAGCCGGTGGCGATGACACCCTCGATCGCCAGCGCGGCGTTGGTCTGATAGTTGCCCAGCGCCATCTGAATCACCTCACGCACGGTAGCGTGCCCGGTGACATTACGGCGCCAGAAATCGAGCGCGATGCCCAACTCCTCCGGAGTGACGTGTACCCATTCGCCGTTCACTTTGCAAAGCGGCGAGCGCAGCCGTTCCAGCTCCAATAGATCTTCGCGGCTGACGAGTTTCTCGCCGATGGCGATCCGCCAGTCGAACTCGAGAATGAAGTTGAGGGAAAGGCCACCCTTCGGGGGCTCGTCGTCGCTGCGTACTTTCGCCCGGGCGCTTAGCCGCGCGCGCGTGCCGTCGCGCGACCACCACTGTGGCAACTGCACAGCGAAGCCGCCCTGCTCCAAAGCCACCGAACGCTGCGTCAGGAAATCGTAAGCGCCCTGCGTATCGAGCTCGAATCCCGTGGGCACCGAGGCCCGTAAGCTCGATTCGATCCGGGGCATGATCGACGTCGCCTGTGTCAACGAAGTCAACAGGAACTCCAGCGTTGGCTGGCGGGTTACGCCGGGAAGGCGGTCGCCGGAGCCGATCTGCTCGGCGCGAAGCACGTTGTCGGGATTGTCGACGCTCTGGACCAGATATCGAACCATCCAGGCGCTGTTATCCTCCAGGGGCTCTTCCAATCGGAAGCAGAGCCGGAAGGGAGCGTCCGCGGTGAGCGCAACCGGACGGCGCCATTGGCGAACCTGGGTGGCGATGCGCTCCAACTGTTCCGGGTAGCCCTGGACCAGGCCATCCTGTGTGGCAAGCGCGTGGAGCCAGCGGTCATGGGGGCTCTTGCCGCGGGGCGGATTCTGGCCGGAAAACGATCCGCGAACCAGGTCGTCGACCATCCAGGCCAGGAACGCGTCGAGCACGATACGCGCCGGCGTAGTGGGGGAATTATGCTCGTCGAAGCCGATCGCCCGCGCCGCGGCGGGCATCGCGGCGGCCAAGGCGGCCAAACGGTGCCCTTCCAGCCCCGGGTAGACCGGCGTCCATTGGGCGGCGAATCCCTCTTCCACGGCATCCATGTCGGGCAGGAACTGCTGCCGGGCCACCAGGCCGCCGGCGAACCGGAGCGCGGTTATCCAGAACGTGACATCGGGACCGACCATAAGGCCGGGGCGTATCACCCGCTGGCCGAATGTGGCCGCAAGGAAGTCAACGGTTTCCTTTGGCCCCAACTGCATACTTGCAATGGACCACGGCGCTATCGCTAGCGAATCGTATTCGGGATGCTCGGCGATCAAAGCGCTGGAGGCGAGAGGGCCGTCCGGGGCACTGGGCACCCACAGAACGGCACGCTGCATTTTCAACTTCGCTAACTCCCCGCAATAGGGAAGAGAGGAAAGCACCTCGCGCAACAGAACCGGCGGCGCCCCGTACGGATAATCCTGTGGCCCGCCACGTTGCGGCTTTCCTTGTCTGGCCGCCCCGTTGTCCTGTCTATGATCTGCCGAAGCCTCCAGCCAGATGGAGAAGTAGCCGTCGTGAACGCCGGCGTGAAGGATCAGCATGAAAGAACTGTCTCCTCATTGATACCACGAACCGGGCCCTCCGCAATGGGGGCTTCGCCCTATGAGTCCCGCGGGAAGAATAAGTGGTACAGGTAACAACGCCATAATGGACACTGGGGAAGCGGTTTTGCTAACCTTCGAACGACTGGGTGGCTATGTTGACCGGAGAACTGCCGGAAAAAATTGGACCCTATCAGATCGACGGAGTTCTTGGCCGAGGCGGCTTCGGTGTCGTCTATCGGGCGCGAGATCCTCAACTTGGGCGCAGCGTTGCGATCAAGGCCCTGCTGAATCCCGAAATGGATGCGGCCAAGTTCATGCGCGAAGGCGAGGTCCTTGCGCGGCTGCATCATCCGAATATCGTCATCGTTCTAAACGCCCTGGAGTGGCAGGGACAGCAGATGATCGTCATGGAACTGCTTCCCGGCATGCCGCTGCAGCAGTGGGTTCGGACGACCCCACCTCCGTCGCTGCTCGACCGCATTTTGATCCTGGAGCAAGTTGCCGCGGCGCTCGCGCACGCCCATAGCCAGGGCGTGCAGCATCGGGATTTGAAACCGCCGAACGTGATGGTGCTTCCCGATGGCCAGGCCAAGGTCCTCGACTTCGGCATCGCCCGCCAGCGGGCCGCGGCCGCGCCTTCAGCCGATTCCAGCAATCTGCTCTCCGGCACCGTTTCCTACATGGCGCCGGAGCAGTTGGAACGCGGCCATTCCGGGCTGCCCAGCGATGTTTTCTCGTTTGGCGTCGTGGCGTACGAACTCCTGAGTGGGGTGCATCCGTTCCAGGGCGAAACCGAGTTTCAAGTCCAGGTAGCGATCGTAAAGTTGCACCCGCCGCCGTTGACGCAACTGGTATCCGAACTCCCGCTGGGCATTCAGGCGATTATTACTCGCTGCCTGGAGAAGGAGCCCGCCAGCCGGTTCAAGGACATGATCGAGGTTTCACGGCAACTGCGGCGCGCGAGCCTGCCCGCCAAGCAGTTCGTTGCGCGGCAATGGGTGCAGCGGGGCCAGGAGGCGCTGGCCCAGGGAAATAGGGCGGATGCCGAGAAGGCGGCCGCGATGGCGACGGCGCTGGATGCAAGCTGTCCGCCGCTGGCCGAGCTGTACAACGCATTGGATCAACCGCCGCCGGTGTCCCGTGTCGACCCGCCGACCGGGAGTCTCCCGGGCATTAACCCGGTTGCCTCCGGTTCGCAATCCGTGAACATTCCGCCGAAGCGGTCGTTCTCATGGGTGTTGGCCGGGCTTGCGTCGGCGGCCGTATTTGCCGGAATCATCTGGGCGGCGGTCCATTGGAACAGCCGGCCCGCCCCTCCGGCGCCCGTAGTGCCGGAACCGGCCGCCGTGGTTCAGACGCCGCCACCGGCTATCGCACAGACTACACCGGTACCTGTAACAGCGCCCCCGAAGCCGGCGCCGCCAAAGACGACGGTTGCCAAGGCTGCCGTTCCGCCGCCGGTGCTCCGGCCATTGCCCCCGGCTCGCATCAAGGTGCCGGGCCGAGTGCAGGTTGCGAATCTCACGTCCATGACGCGCCCCGTTTATCCCCCGAAAGCGCTGCAATCCCATATTCAGGGGACCGTGCGATTCAATGCGCTGATCGCGGCCAACGGCACGGTTCTGAGTGTCGAGGTCTTAAGCGGCCATCCGCTACTAGTGGGAGCGGCGACGGAAGCGGTCGGCAAATGGACGTACAAGCCCACTCTCGTTAACGGCCAGCCGGTACAGGTTGAGACCGATGTGGAAGTCGTATTCTCGATAAAGAATTGATCGCGATAGAGGGATATGATAGAGCAAATCTATGAGCCTATCCCCGGAACGCATCTTTCAGATGATGACGGCGCATGTCCAATCGGCCTCGCTAAAAGGCGCGATCGACCTTGGCCTTTTTACTGCAATTGGTGAGGGAAACAGTACGGTTCCGGCGATCGCTGCGCGGTGTGGCGCCAGCGAGCGCGGTATTCGCATCCTCTGCGACTATTTGACCGTCAGCGGCCTGCTGGCGAAAGCGAATGGGGCGTATACGCTCATGCCGGAGTCGGCGGCGTTTCTCGATCAACGTTCGCAATCCTACCTGGGCTCCGCGGCGCAATTCCTGAATCACTCGATGCACCACAAAGCGGTGGCCGACGTGGCGCAAACGGTCCGCCAGGGATCCACGCTGCTGAACGGACGTGAATACCTGGACGTTGAAAACCAGGTCTGGGTGGACTTTGCCAAGGGCATGATGCCGATGATGTTCCCGGCCGCCCAATTCATGGCGACGCTGATCGGCGCGCCGGCACGGCTGTTGGACATTGCGGCGGGACATGGAATTTTCGGCATTATCGCCGCTTCCGCTCATCCGGGTTTGCACGTCGATGCGTTGGACTGGCCCGCAGTACTCGCCGTAGCCGCGGAAAATGCACAGCGGTTCGGTGTCGCCGATCGATGGCACGCTCGTCCCGGCAGTGCACTGGAGTTGGACTTCGGCACTGGTTACGACGTAATCTACCTCACCAACTTCCTTCACCATTTCGATGCGGCCGAGTGCACTGGTATTCTTCGCAAATGCCGCGCGGCTCTGAGCCCGAACGGAGTACTGGCAACGCTGGAGTTCGTTCCGAACCCGGACCGTGTCTCCCCACCTGCTTCCGCCGTTTTCAGCATGACCATGCTGCTCAACACGGTCGGCGGCGATGCCTATACATTCGCTGAACTGCAATCGATGTTGCAGGAAGCCGGATTTACGGCAAACGAGATTCATCAGGTTCCGGCAAGTGCCCAGCAACTGATTATCAGCCGTTAATATAGGAACTGTGAGAGTCGTAGTAATAATCCTCGCGTTCGCTCTGCTGATGGCGCAGAAGGATCTTCGCGCGCCCGGGCCGGAATACTTCGCCGCGCAAGTTCTGCCCGTGCTGCACAAGGCGAACTGCGAAGGCTGCCATAACGGTGGCGGGGTCGCCGCCGGAACACGGTTCAAGTTTCCGGAAGGCGAACTCTCCAAGGAAGAGTGGGCGCGTTTCGGACTCTCCCTGCACACACTGGTGAATCGGACCGACCCTGCCCAATCTGTCTTACTCAACAAACCGACGAAACGCCTGGCTCACGCCGGCGGGCAGCGCATTGTCCCAGGCAGTTCCGACGAAGCGATTCTCCGCACGTGGGCGGACTATCTGGTATCGAATACGAAGCCCGGTGACAAGTTCGAAATCTCGGAAAGGCGCGGGGAGCAAAAGCCCGTTTTGCGGCGGCTCACCAACACGCAATACAACAATACGGTTCGCGACCTGTTAGGCGACGATTCGCGAATCGCCGAGCAGTTCCCGCCCGAAGATTTCGTGAATGGATTCCGCAATCAGTTCCAATCGCAGAGCGTGTCGCCGCTATTGGCTGAGGCCTACGCGGCCGGCGCCGAGAAATTGGCCAAAAGCGCCTTCCGTGGCGGCGATACGCGGGGACTGGTTCCGTGCAAGGAAAAGACGCCGGCCTGCGGAGCCCGGTTCATCAAAGATTTCGGCGCGAAGGTGTTCCGCCGGCCCCTGCTGGAGAATGAACAGGCGCGCTACTTGAAGCTATGGGCCGCGGGCGGGGCGCCGATGGTCGTCGAAGGGATGCTGCAGTCGCCCAACTTCCTGCTGCGGACGGAGAACGGCGCCGAGCCGTCCTGGCGTCCCTACGAAACAGCGAGCCGACTCTCCTACGCACTCTGGAATAGCATGCCCGATGCGGAGCTTTTCCGCGCCGCCGGCGCGGGTGAGCTGGCAACGCCCGAAGGCGTAGAAAAACAGGCGCGCCGCATGTTGCGCGATCCTCGAGCGCGAAACACCGTGGACGAATTCGCCGCGGAATGGCTGCGATACGACAGCCTGGCAGGAGCGGTCAAGGAGCGCGCGTCCTTCCCGATGTACACGCCGGAACTGGCGCTGGCAATGACCGAGGAAGCGCGCAAGTTAGTCCAGTATCTGGTCTGGGAAAACCGGAACTTCATGGAGCTGTATTCGGCCGATTACGCCTTCGTGAGCACGCCTCTCGCCAGGCTCTACAACGTTCCCCCGCCGGCCGAAGAGTTTGGCCGCGTGACGCTGCCGCCGGAAACCGAGCGGTCGGGTGTGTTGGGCCAAGCCATGCTGCTCGCCGCGACGGCGAAACCATCCGAGACGTCGCCGACCGCCCGTGGCCTTTTCGTCCGCGAGCATTTTCTCTGTCAGGAAGTTCCTCAGCCGCCGCCCGGAGTGAATGCCAACCTGCCGTTGAACAACCGCGAAAAGCCCATGACCAATCGGGAACGGCTGGCCGTGCACTTGTCGAATGAAAGCTGCGCAAGCTGCCACACGCTGATCGATCCGATCGGTTTTGGATTCGAGAAGTTCGATGCTGTCGGACAGCGCCGTGAGAAATTGAAGATCGTATTTACGGCCGAGCGGAAAGAAAAGGGCGCTACGGAGACGGTGATGCTGGATCTGGACACCAGCGGCTCGATTGCGGGCGCGCCGAACTCGGCCTTCCGCTCGCCGCGCGAATTGGGTACCATTTTGGCAGGGAACACGCAGTGCCAGCAGTGTGTGGTGAAGCAGTTGTTCCGCTATTATCAGGGCCGGATGGAGAAGCCGGGCGACGCAGCCACTATCCGCCGTTCCTACGACGATTTCAAGAAGTCCGGTTTCCACTTCCAGGAGTTGATGGTTTCGCTGCTGCGGTGGTCCATATTCCCGCCCGAATCGTAAAACGGAGTTTTGCAAATGGCATCTGTCCATACGAAAGATCGTTCGCTCCCGCGCCGGATGTTCCTGCGGAATGTCGGTGGCGTGACCATCGGGCTGCCGCCCCTGGCGGCGATGTTTAATGCAACCGGCACGGCATTCGCGGCTACTCCCAACGCCGCCATCCCCACCCGCTTCGTTCTATGGTTTAACGGCAATGGAGTCGTGGAAAAGTACTGGATTCCATCCGACACGGGTTCTGACTTCACCATGACGCCATGCCTGGCGCCGCTTGCCCCGTTCCGCAACGATATTCACGTTGTCACTGGTCTCGACAATCCAGCCGCCCGCCTCCCCGGCCCCGGTAACGATCACCACCGGTCCATGGCCGCCTTGATGAGCGGTACGCAGTTTACCGGCCGCGGATCCGGCGGGCCGTCGATCGATCAGGCAATCGCTGCGCGCGTCGGCAGCGAGAACCGTTTCCGTTCCCTCCAGTTGGGTGTGTCCCAGGAGTCGTTCGGCGAGAGCATTCAGCGAAACATGAGCTGGGCGGGCTACGACCGTTCGCTGCCCCCGGAAATGCTGCCCAACAAGCTGTTTGACCGGCTGTTTGGTGCGCGCGACGCGGGTTGGATTGCGCGAAAGAAGAGTGTCCTCGATGCCGTACAGGAAGACGCCGCCGGTTTGAAAAAAGCCCTTGGGCAGGAGGATCGAACCCGCCTGGACGAACATCTTGCGTCGATTCGCGACGTGGAGCGCGCCATCGCCAGCCTGCCTCCGAACTATCGCCGGCTCGATCCGCCGGAAGCCGAAGGTGACATGAAGGATTGGCCGCGGATTGCGAAGCTGCAAAGCGATCTGCTGGCTCATGCGTTCGCCAGCGGCCAGACGCGCGTAGCGTCCTACATGCTGACCAAGTGCCAGGGCCTGGCCCGCTTCCCGTGGCTTGGCTACACGGCCGCTCGCCATCACGACTATACGCACCGCGACGGCAAGGCGCCGGGCTATGACGGACCCGACGGCCAGCGCGTCATGCGTGACATTTGCCGGTGGCATGTCGAGGAGTTTGCATATTTGATCGGCAAGTTGAAATCGATCAAAGAAGGTGACGGCAATGTGCTCGATCGGACATCGCTGCTGTTCGTTCACGAACACGCCGAAGCCAACGACCACAAGAACAACGGCTATTCGCTGATCGTCGCCGGGCATGCCGGCGGACTCCGCACGAATATGCACACGCGTTCTACCGGCACGGTGAGCGATCTCTATCTCGCGGTTGCAAATAAGGCTATGGGGGCAGGCTTGAAGTCGTTCCCATCGGCTACCAGAGAAGTTCCCGGCATCTTCGCTTAAAGCCATGGTTTCCCGCCGCGATTTCCTGCGGGCCGCGGGTGCGTCGGCCGCCGGTTGGGCGCAGCCGTCCAAGCCCAATGTGCTCTTGATTCTCGCCGATGATTTGGGCTTCGAATGTCTGAGTTGCTATGGCAGTAAGAGCTATCGGACACCGGCTCTGGATAAGCTGGCCGTTGACGGCGTTCGCTTCCGCTACGCATTTTCGCAGCCATTGTGCACGCCCACTCGCATGCAGTTGATGACCGGCAAATTGAACTTCCGGAACTGGAAAGCGTTTGGGATCATGGACCCCAACGAACGCACCTTCGGCCACCTGTTTCGCGAGCAAGGTTACCGCACCGCCATCGCCGGGAAGTGGCAGTTCTGGAGCTATAACCCGCCGGACTTCGAGCCCGAATGGCGCGGCAAAGGGAAACGGATAGAGGACGCCGGCTTCGAAGAGTTCAGCGTTTGGCACGCGCACCACACCGAGGACAAGGGGTCCCGTTACGGGGACCCGACCTACTACGAAAACGGAAAGCTGCTCAAGAACCAGAAGGACAAATACGGGGACGACATTTTCGCCGATTTCCTGCTGCGATTCATCGAAAAACACAAATCCGAGCCCTGGTTCGCTTACTACCCGATGGCGCTGACCCACGCCCCTTTCACGCCAACTCCGAAGAGTGCCGACTGGAATACGGACAAACGGCTGAAGAACGACACGATGTACTTCAAGGATCAGGTGGAGTACATGGACGGCATCATTGGCCGCATGATCAAACGGCTCGACGAGATGGGATTGAGCGAGAACACCCTGGTTATTTTCTACAGCGATAACGGAACGCTCGACACCATCAAGACGAAACTGGGCGACGGCGTCTACCAGGGCGGCAAGAGGGAAACTACCGAAGCCGGCATGCGCGTGCCGCTCATCGCCCGTTGGAAGGGGAAGATCCCGCCCGGGCGCGTGCTCGACGATCTCATCGAATCGTGCGATTTCCTGCCGACCATTTGCGAAGCCACCGGTGTCTCGCCCAAATCAATGGGCACAATCGACGGCCGCAGTTTCCTGCCGCAACTGCGCGGGCAAAAAGGCCAGCCGCGAGAGTGGATTTATACCTGGTACGATCCACGGCCCGGCCACGACAAGGAATGGTTCAAGAAGACCGCCCGGTATGCCTTCGATCATCGCTGGAAGCTATACGAAGACGGCAGGCTTTACGATTGGGCCGCCGACCCGAAGGAGACCAATCCCGTCGAGAACAAAGCAGCGCGAGAGAAGCTCGCTGCCGTGCTTTCGCGCTATCGGAAAGAAGAAGCTAAGCCTTAGCGGCGGCGGCCCTGCGACGGCTTGGGGATGCGGTTCGATCCTATTTTGTGCGCGATTTGTCCGATAAGCCTCTCAATGAGCGATGTTCCGCGTCAATTGGTCCTGCACGGCTTTCTTTCCGGCATCGAAGAAGGCACTCTTCGATACCACGATGGAGAGGCTCCAACGAAAAGCGCGCCATTGTGTTCCCGCGACGGAGAGACTGATAATGAGGAAACAAGGATGAGCCTACCGAAGTCTAGCCCGGCGACCGATGTCTCACCCGCAGCCCCCCACCTTAAGCTCATATACAGTCGTGAAAAATTCACGGATGTTCCGTTGCCGGAACGAGTTGCCGATTACCCGGAGCTTCGTTATATGGGATCAAAGCGGCGTCTTCTCCCATGGATCCATGGCGTTTTGGGGACTTTGCCCTTCGAGACGGCGGCTGATCCATTCGTGGGAAGCGGTTGCGTAGCCTATTTGCTGAAGGCAATGGGCAAGCGTGTTATCGCGTCCGACTTTCTGAACTTCCCCGCCGTGCTTGCGGAGGCCGCTCTCGCTAACAACGCGCACCGGCTGGACGGCCCCGCCGTCAAAGCCCTTCTTGCGCCGCGAACCAATGGGCCCCACTTCATCGAGCGCACCTTCGAGGGGATTTTCTATACACCCGAAGATCTGCGTTTTCTGGACCGCGTCTCCGGCAACCTCGAAACGCTGGAGCGCCCCGAACACCGCGCACTTGCCAAAGCCGCGCTCATCCGGTCATGCCTGAAGAAGCAGCCTCGCGGCGTCTTCACCGTTTCCGGCGATCTCTCGCACTACGACGACGGACGGCGCGATTTGCGGCTTTCCATCGAGGAGCATTTCATCGAGCAGGTGGAAACTTTCAACCGCGTCGTCTTCGACAACGGACGCCGCCACACCGTGAAACGGGCCGATGTCTTCGACTTGAAACCCAAGGACGTGGACCTGGTTTATTTGGATCCGCCTTACGTGCCGCGTTCCGACGACAACTGCTACATCAAGCGTTACCACTTCCTGGAAGGCCTTTCCTGCTACTGGAAGGGCCAGCGCATCATGGCGGAAACGCGGGTCAAGAAGATCGAGAAGCCTTACACGCCGTTCAGTTACCGCAAGACCGCCATCGACGCATTTGACAGGCTCTTCCGGCTTTACCGGGACAGCATCATCGTTCTTTCCTACAGCTCGAACGGGTTTCCTGATCGCGAGGAGTTGGAAAGTCTTTTGCGGCGCTACAAAGCATCCGTGACTGCATTCGAAAGGCCGCACCGCTATCATTTCGGAACGCATGGCAGCGTTCAACGCTCCGAAGTTCATGAATACCTGATCGTGGGACGGTGACGTGGAAGTTATCGTTCAGAAGCTTGACGATATTGTCAGCAGTCTTCAGCCGCTCACCGTCGAGTGGAAGGATGACACAGCACACCGCATTATCGACCGGCTAACGCATTTTCCAGCCAAAAAGGAGTACGACGTCGCGGACGTGAAGATGCTCTTGGACGAGAATTTCGACGAGGCGATTCTGATCTTCCGGCTGTTCATGGGTCTATCGAAGGACCAGTTCGTTTCCTTTCTGCGTGGCGTCCGTGACGAGAAAGGCATTGGGGTCAAGAGCTACCGCGCCAACCCGGAAAGTTTTGTTGAAGACCTTCTCAGTACAGGGCTTTTAGAGGCCATGGCGGAAGAGGCGAATCGTAAGCCCCACTGGAGCGACGTTCTTGTTGAGCGCCTGCGCAGCGGGCGCGGAAGCGCGATCTCCGGCCAAAAACGCGGGCGCGGAGTTGAGGACTTCGCCGAAGCGATCGTCAGGAAGGTATTTGGCTCCGAGTTCGATATGCGCTGCACGTTCGCCGGCCCGAAGGAAAAGGCGAAATGTGATTTCGCCATTCCCTCGAAGAGTGCTCCGCGCATCGTGATCGAATCCAAAGGCTATGGTGCGACGGGTTCCAAAATGACCGACATCGTAGGCGATATCGAGCAGATCATGAGAGCGAAGCGCCCGGATACCGCGTTACTGTTTTTCACTGACGGAATGACGTGGAAGCAGCGTAAGAGCGATCTTCGGAAGATAGTGGAGTTTCAGAACAGCGGCGGGATCACCCGCATATACACCTGTGCAATGGCCGAGCAGTTTGAGGCCGATCTCAGACAGCTCAAAGCTGAGTACAAACTCTAAAATACCAATGAATACTTTAGTGAGATCGCTGCCGTGCTATCCCGCTATCGGAAGGAAGAAGCTAAGCCTTAGGCGCAGCCGCCTGGTACTCTTCGTAACTGCCCTTGAAGTCGGTTAGATTGCCGCCGTCGATGTGCCAGATACGGCTGGCGCATTCGTCCACCAGGTCCTCGTCGTGAGTGACGAGAATCACAGTGCCGTCGAACTTTTGAATGGCGAAGTTCAGGGCATTGATCGATTCCAAATCCAAGTGGTTCGTCGGTTCGTCCATCACCAGGAAATTCGGCTTCTCCAGCATCAGGCGACAGAAGATCAAACGGGCCGCTTCGCCACCGCTTAAAGCCTCCGTCGGCTTCATGCCCTCTTCACCGGCGAATAGCATCTGGCCGAGCACGCCGCGGATCTCTTCACGGCTGGCCTGCGGGTCGAACTGGTGCAGCCATTCGGCGGCGGTCATGCCTTTGGCGATCGATTCTCGGTGATCCTGTGCGAAGTAGCCGATCTGCACTTCATGTCCCCAGGTGACTTCGCCTCTGCCGGTGGCCAGATCCGGTTCTTTGTCATAAGGGCCGGGTCCGTTGGCCAGGAGCGCCTTCAGCAGCGTGGTTTTACCGGCGCCGTTACGGCCGAGCACGGCGATCTTCTCGCCCCGCTCCACCATGCAGCCAAAGCCCTGGAAGATGACGTTGTTCTCGTACGCGCGTCCGAAGTCTTTGATCTCCAGCGGAATCCGGCCGCTGGGCCGCTTGGTCTGAAAGCGAATAAACGGCCGCGCGATATTGGAACGGCTGAGGTCGCTGGTCTGCAGACGCTCCATTTCCTTCTTTCGCGACTGCACTTGGCTGGCGCGCGTACCGGCGCTGAAGCGCTGCACGAAATCCTGCAATTGGGCGATCTTCTTTTGCCGCTGCAGATTGTCGGCCTCTATGCGGGCGCGGACCTGCGTTTTGGCCAGCACCATGTCGTCGTAGCCGCCGGTGTAGGTGATGATCGTCTCGTAATCAATGTCGGCGATGTGGGTGCAGACGCTGTTGAGGAAGTGGCGATCGTGGGAAATGACAATCAGCGTGCCCTTGTAATTGTTGAGGAAGTTCTCCAGCCAGTGAACCGAGTCCAAGTCGAGATGGTTTGTCGGTTCGTCAAGCAGTAGGGCTTGCGGATTGCCGAATAGCGCCTGGGCCAGCAAAACGCGCACCTTTTGGCCGCCCTGCAACTCGCTCATCTTCCGATCTTGGATCTCGTCCGGAATTCCCAATCCCTGCAACAAAATCGCGGCGTCGGAATCGGCCGAGTAGCCGTCCTCTTCGCCCACAATACCTTCGAGCTCACCGAGCCGAATGCCGTCCTCTTCGGAGAGATCCGACTTGTTGTAGAGTACTTCGCGTTCCTCAAGAGCCGCCCACAACCGCTTGTTGCCCATAATCACCGTGTCGATCACGCGTTTGTCATCGAAGGCGAATTGATCCTGGGAGAGAACACCCAGTTTTTGCGGCTTGCTGACGTTGCCCTTCTGCGGTTCGGATTCGCCGCTGAGAAGCTTCATGAACGTCGATTTGCCCGCGCCATTGGGGCCGGTCAGGCCAAAGCGGCGGCCCGGCTGGAAAGCCGTCGACACGTCTTCAAACAGAATTTTTGCGCCAAAGCGCATGGAAACGCTACTTACAGAAATCATTCCAATGGTGTCTTTTGGGAAAAAGGGAGGGGGAGCGCCGGGGCTCTATACCATTATAACGGCCTTCAGGACCGTCCGCCGCGAATTCCCTTGCCGGATTCGAAGACTCGGCCCACTTGCGCGATTGTCATGCGTTCCGGCGGCAGCTTCAACAACTCGCGCAAACGCACGGTGGCCTCCACGCCGGTGCAGTGGGCAGCCAGGAAATAGAGGATTCCCATCGGCGCCAACTGCTTGGCAGTCCATTGCAGCTTCTCCTCGTTGGCGTCGAAGAGATGGAAGCCGCCGATTACCGCGTAGATATTCGTCGCGCGCACCACTTTTCGGGCGTAGAGCAGCGTGTTGATGATCCCCGCGTGTCCGCAACCGGAGACGACAATTAACCCCTGATTGGTGTCGATCACCAGCGCCTGGTCCTCGGGGATCGTGTCTTCCTCGGCCCGATCGTCGGGGCGTAGCTGAGTATTGCCCGACCAGTTCCGCTCGCCATGCACCCGCGGAATCGGGCCCGTTAGCCAAACATGGGGCGCCAAAGCCAGCGGTTTATCCAACTGTTGTAGCTTCGCGCCTGTCGATTCGTATTCGCCCTTGGTCAGGACGAAGTCGTTGGCGGGCTGGCGCGGGGTCAGAATGCCCTTGCCGCCGTAGGCGGTGGCGATCGCCTTGGGATCGCGCTTCATGATGTCGCGGCGGAGGGATACCAGGCCGCCGGTATGGTCGCGATGATGGTGGGTCAGAATCACCGATGGCACCCCGGCCAGGTCCATCTTCATCTCGCGCATGTTGTTCAGGACTGTATCGGGCCGGTTGCCGGTGTCGAAGAGCAGGCGCTTGCCGTCGATGTTCACCATCGCCGCGAATCCCCACTCTCCCGTGAAGGTGCCGGAGAGCATCGTGGACAGGATAGTCACCGTCACGTTTTCGGGCCGGCCGGTTTGCGCGAAAGCCCCGCCCGCCAAGGCCCCCATCGCGGTCCGTCGCGTGATTCTCGCCATCGCCGACAAGTATATCGTGCATGGCTACAATCAGGAATGGCTTTTGCCGGTCTACGAGTCCTTTCGCTTGAGTCCCGCCGCGCCGAAGAGATTGGCGTTCTCGTGCGAAAACAGGGCGGCGAGCCATTCACCGCGCCCTCGATGCGAGAGGTTCCGATTGCCGACAATCCGGACGTGCTGGCTTTCTTCAACCGCCTTAGCGCCGGCGATTTCGAAATGGTGATCCTCTTGACCGGCGTGGGAGCCCGTGCCGTTGAAACCATCCTCGCCCCGCATCACGGAGCCGGTGCGTTTGCGGCGGAATTGAAGAAAGTCGCGGTTGTCCCCCGCGGGCCCAAGCCGCAAGCCGTCCTGCGAGAATGGGGCGTGCCCTGGGCTGTTTCCGTGCCGTCGCCCAATACTTGGCGTGAACTTCTGGCCGCAACGGCGGACCGGCCCGAGCGCCGTGTTGCCGTTCAGGAATACGGCAAAACAGCCGAGGATCTGCTTGCGGGCTTGCGGGCCCGCGGCTGCGACATCACGACGGTCCGCGTTTATCAATGGGACCTTCCTCTTGACACCGCGCCTTTGCGCGAAGCCGCCCGCCGCGTCGCCGCCGGCACGCTGGACGTCCTGATCTTGACCACTTCCATGCAACTTCCCCACTTGACTCAAATGGCGGAAGCGGAAGGCGTCTCGGCTCCGTTCGCCGCGGCTCTTCGCAATATGGCCATCTGTTCTATTGGGCCCACGACGTCGGAATCGCTCGAGGATATGGGCCTTCAGGCGGACATGGAGGCCTCCATTCCCAAGATGGGAATTCTGGTCAAGGAGGCTGCCGAGCAGGCCAGTGATATTATTGCCCGGAAGCGAGGAATTTCATGCAGCGACGCGAGTGTTTCCGGCAGTTGATGGGTCTGGTGGCGAGTTCGCCACTGTGGGCGCAAAACGACGACGTGATGGGGCCCGTCAACATCCATGAATTTGAAGAAGCCGCCAAACGCAAGATGCATCCGATGGCGTATGACTTTATCGCCGGGGGCGTGGAGGACGAGTACACCCTGCGCGCCAATCGCGAAGCCTTCGCGCGAGTTGCCATTCTTCCGCGCGTGATGGTCGATACGACGGATGTTTCTACCGAGATCGAACTGCTTGGGCTTAAGCTGAAATCGCCCATCATCATTGCTCCGACAGGCGGTAAGAACCTCGTGCTGCCAAATGCCGATGAGATCGTCGCCAAAGGCGCGCTGGCACGGGGCACCCTCATCTGTTCCGCCACCGGCGTGCAGAAACTGCTGCAGGATGGCCAGCCCTTGCTGTGGTGGTCCAATACGACCGGCCACTCGAATAAAACGCAGGCGGTCGGCTACGCCAAACGCGTCGAAGACGGCGGCGGAAAAGGAATCGTTGTCACCGTCGACAACGCCTACCAATCCAACCGCGACCGCAACAATCGCAATCGCTTCGACTACGGCTACATGCAGCGGGGCGTGCCTGCCGACGCCGAAAAACGCACGCCGGTGAACCCTGCCCGTGCCGCCATGTGGGGTCCGCACACGCCGAACATGACCTGGGAGTACATCAACTGGCTGAAGGGCGCTGCGAATCTCCCGGTTATCGTAAAGGGCGTTTTGCACCCGGAGGACGCCGCATTGTCGGTCAAGCATGGCGCCGACGCCGTGGTGGTCTCCAATCATGGGGGACGCCAGCTCGATGGCGCGATGGGCTCGCTGGACGCTCTGCCGGATGTCGTCGATGCCGTGGGTGGAAAGGTGCCGGTGCTGATGGATGGCGGTCTGCGCCGCGGGGGAGACATTTTGAAGGCGATGGCGCTCGGCGCTCGCGCGGTTCTGGTGGGCCGTGCGCCCCTTTGGGGCCTCGGGGCCTTTGGCCAGCCCGGCGTGGAACGGGTGCTGCAGCTACTGACCGACGAAACCCGTCTGGCGATGGCGTTGGCCGGGAAACGCCGCGTCTCGGAAATCGATCGAACGATTGCGAAGAGGATGACGATTTGGCGCTGATTCTGCTTTTGCTCGGGGTCTTGACCACGTTCGCCCAGGAACAGCAGCACCGTTGCGCCGCCTGCCATGCCGAATCCGTCGCCGATTTCAAATCGCATAAACACGCGAACGCGGGCCTGGATTGCGGCATTTGTCATGGCCCCAGCGACAAACACCGCACTTCGGTCGGCAATATCCCGCCGGACCAGGTTGCGGCGCCGGCCGAGGTCTCAAAGCTGTGCGGAAATTGCCATCTCGCCGAGAAACAGCAGTATGAAACCAGCGCCCACGGTCGCGTCTACGCCAGCGGGAAAAAGGTAAAAACCGCGAATTGCAACACCTGTCACGGCCACCATGCCCTGCGCCCATGGGCGCAGCAAGCCGCCAATTGCCAGCGCTGTCATACCGATCTGCCCGCGTCCTGCAAGGCTCCTCCAGCTTCCGTGAACAATCGCGTGGCTTGCATGAGTTGCCACGCCCGGCATACGCTTGCTGTTAGCGGGCGCTAACGCCATGCGAGAAAAAAAGAGCTTCACGCGGATGGTAGGCGAGTATTCCGGTCTCGCCACGATCCTCCCGGCGTCGATTCTCGTCGGTTATGCGATCGGCTACTTTATGGACAAGTGGCTGGGTACGCATTATTGGTACATTGTGTGGCTACTGATCGGTATTGTGGCGGGAATGAAGGAGCTGATCCGGAAGGTGCTGGGCGATTTTCAGAAGGACCAGGATGCCGGCGGCGGAGAAGACTGACAGTTTCGCCGCGTTGGTCGATCGCCTGGGGCGTTGGATTGTGCTTGTCGGCCTCGTCAGTTGGGTCTACGTCGCAATCTATTGGGGCTGGAAATCCAGCCTCGGGTTCGCCTTCGGCGTCATCGCCGCGTACATCAACGTGCGCTGGCTCGCCAACGGCCTGACCCGCCCGGGAGGCATCGCTTCGGGCCTCCTGGTGATCCGCTTCGCTCTAGCCGCCGGGGCCGCATATGTTATCCTTGAAACATTCGGGATAAGTCCGCTTTTTGTTCTGGCGGGCCTTCTTTCGGCCTCGCTGGCCGCCGTTCTCGAAATCGTCTTTCAAATCTTCTATGCACGAACATGAGCTTTGGGTCACCGCCCTTTTTAACGATCATCTGGCGGGAGTGGCCAACTCGATTCTGACCGCCGTGGGTCAACCGGCGCAGGAGCGCCCCTGGGCAAATTACATCACGATGGAATTGCTCGTCGCGGCATTGATTGTCGTCGTTTTCGGCGCTTTGAAGCCGCGCCTCTCGATGGATCGCCCCGGCGGATTGCAGCACGCAATGGAAGGCATTCACGGCTTTCTGACCGAAAACGCCCACGACAACATCCATCACGGCTATCGCCGCCATGTTCCCTTTTTCGGTGCGATCTTCTTCTTTGTGCTCTTCGCGAACCTTATCGGCGTAATTCCCACCTTCGAGTCGCCCACGATGTTCCCGCCGGTTCCAGCCGGTCTCGCCTTAGCCGCGTTTCTCTACTACAACATTCAGGGTTTTATCCATGGCGGCATTGCTTATTTGAAGCAGTTCACCGGGCCTGCAATGGGCTTCGGCACTATCGGGGACTTCATCATGGGAATCGTAATGATCCCCATCGAACTTGTCAGCCACAGCGCCCGCCCGATTTCGCTCACCATTCGTCTTTTCGCCAACATGTTCGCCGGTGAGCAAGTGACGCTGGTGTTTCTCAGCATGACTTACCTCGTCGCCCCGGTTCTCTTCATGGGGCTTCACGTTTTCGTTTCTTTCGTACAGGCTTACGTATTCGCGCTGCTGACGATGATCTACGTCGGCATGGCCGTAGCTGACGAACACTAATTTTTCATTCCGGCATTCTGCCGCGCGCAGTGTGAGCCTTACTCCCTCCCAAGGGCTGTCTGGAACCACCTCCTGAGCGCAATTCATAAACAAGGAGTAGTACCCAAAATGTTGTCTCGTATCGCTTTCCTCGCGTTCGTTCTGCTCGCTGTCGCCTCCCCGATGTTCGCCCAGGGGACCAGCAACAGTGGCGGCGGTGTTGTTCTCACCAACGCTTTCTCCATGGCCATCGCTTCCGGTCTCTGCGCCCTCGGTCAGGGCAAGGCCGTTGCCGGTGTCGCCGAAGGCATCGCCCGCAACCCGGGCGCCGGCGCTGTGATTCGTGGAATCGGCCTGCTCGGCCTGATCTTCATCGAATCGCTCGCACTCTACACCCTCGTCATCATCTTCGTCAAAGGCTAATCTCCTTCGACTTCGCGCGAAAGGGCGCGGTGTGCCATCCGGCCGCCGCGCCCTTTTTCCTTCCGGACAGTACCCATCATGATCAAGCTGCAAGGCATCTACCCACCCATCGCGACGCCCTTCACCCACGCCGGTGACCTCTACAAGGCCAAGGTCCAGCACAACGTCGAAAAATTGAACATGTTCAAATTATCGGGTTATATCGTCTGCGGTTCCACCGGCGAAAGCGTGATGTTGACGCCCGACGAAAAGCTGCAAATGTTCGAATGGGTGGCCGCCTACGCCAAGCCGGGAAAACAACTCCTCTGCGGCACCGGGGTGGAGAGCGTCCGGGAAACCGTTGCGTTGACGAACAAAGCGGCGGAAATGGGTTACGTCGCGGCGATGGTCCGGACGCCGCATTACTACAAGAATCTGGTTTCTTCGGCGGAGGCTCAAATTCGGTACTTCCGCGCTGTGGCCGACCAATCGAAAATTCCCGTCATGATTTACAACTGGCCCCAAACAACCGGCGTCGACATTGCCGCCGAGGCCGTTGCCACTCTCAGCGAGCATCCCAACATCGTCGCGATCAAGGAAAGCTCAGGGAATCTCGAAAAACTGATGCGAATGATCCGCGACGTTAAGACCGGTTTCCAAGTTCTTTCCGGTAGCGCGCCAACCCTTTACCCGTCGCTCAAAGTTGGCGCCGTGGGCGCCGTGCTCGCATTCGCTAACGCCGCGCCCTACGCCTGCATCACGATTTGGGAGGCATTCCGCACGCGCGAAGAAGAGGCCGGGATGGACTGGCAAGGACGAATCGCTCACCCCGCGTCGTTGGTCACCGTCAAATACGGCATTCCCGGTCTCAAGTATGCGATGGATCTAAATGGCTTCTACGGCGGAATTCCCCGGCTTCCGCTGATTCCGGTGTCCCCCGATGTTCGCTTGGAGCTCGAAGCCGCCTTCGACGGCATCAAGGGCTAGATTCGGGTCACCATGTGGCCGGCCATCTCAACCCGTTGCAGAGAACGGCTTCGCTCATTCGGGACGATACAGACCTGAATCAGCAAATCCCCATCGCAGACCTTGACCGGGATTAGAGTCCATTCCTGGCTTCCACCGATCTTGGTGCAGAAGCTGGCGCCAAAGATGGTTGTGGGAGTCGACAATCCCATTTCACCCACCTCTTCCTCGATCGTCACCTTCAGGTTTCCGATCACCATATTCGCCAGTTCCGCGACCGCATCCAGCACTTCCTCGTTCACCGTTTCGTATTCGGTGAGAAGGAACGCTCCGGCCAGCCTGCAGGCCAAGTCCGGCTTACAAGTCAGGGCGCCCATTCCGACCCAGGGTCCAGCCATGCCGATTAGCGCCACTACTCCGTCGCTCTCTTGCAGCGGATAACCAATCTGCGTCGTCTCGCCGATTTCAACGGGGCATCCCAACATGGTTCCGCAGACGTTTTCAATCGCACTGCGAACCACGCGGTCTACGAGCAAGTCCATTTCTTCACGGGTCATCGATTCTCTCCGTTTACACAATTCCCGACAGTTTTTCTTTGATCTGATCCGCGGTAAACGGCTTTCGCACGTATCCCGACGCACCTAGATCCACGGCTTCCAGTACCTTTTGCTGGCTGCCCTCGGTAGTGATCATCACGACCGGAATCGATTTCCATTGCGGGTTCTGTCGCATCTGGGAAAGCAGTTCGATCCCGTCCATATTCGGCATGTTGATGTCGGAAAGAACCAATCCAATATTGTTCGCTTTCAGCCGTTCAATCGCTTCCAATCCATCTCCGGCTTCGAGAATGGTTCCCAACGGAAGCTCCGTCTGAACGAGCACGCGTTGCAAAATCTTTCTGATCGCCGCGGAATCATCCACGACCAGCACATCCAATGGCATTGGGTAGTCCCCCTTACATGCGGCGCGCTTTGGCGTTTTTCGCCGCTATGTTGTCCATTTCGTCCGTGCTTTGGTTTCTATGAGGTATTTTTCCGGCTACTGGTAGAACTCTTCCACGGCGATTACCGCCGTCTGCGACCGCAACGTCGTTACGCCGATCAGGTTCCCCATGTTGTCGAACAGTCCCCCGCCCGCCGTAGCGGCGCTTACCGGTGAATTTGTCACCAGGAGTTTGACGTTCCCCTGGTTCTTTGCCGATTGCAGTGTTCCTTCGGCCAGGGCGCCGGCTCGAACGGTGTATGTTTTCTCTCCGGCGGACAAGTCCTGCGCATAACGCACGCCGTTCACGGGCCGAAGGCGGGCACCGCCCACCTCAAGCACGCAAAGCCCGGACGTCCGCTTGGACTTGGTTAATCGGACACTCGTCGTCACCAATTTTCCATTCTGGTAGAGACCGGTGGAGCCCGCGTTCTCCAACACGTCGCAATTCGTCAGCAGCATTGTGTTCGACACCGCCACCGCCGCACCATGAAACTCCGCGGCTTCCGGCGCTAACTGCGAAGCGTCGCCGGCGGTGACCAGCGAATACACCGAATTGCCCACCTCTTTCCAAAGCGCATCCCCTTCCAGCGTTTTCGAACGAGTTCCAGGAGGCAGATCGGAAATCCCGCCGCTCCACGACGGCCACGACGTGCGGCCGGAAACGGTGGGCGGAGGCGGGGGAGCGGGAGCCGCGGCTGGCGGGGCGGCCGGCGCGGAACGCTGTTGCGGGGCGCTTGCGGCGGGTTGTGGCGCTATGGGCGGCGGCGCCGCGTCCAGACGCGCCATCTGCGTGCGGATTTGCTCCGCATCCGCGGCCATCGGATCTTTTTTCAAATAGTTCGCGAAGCTCTCTTTGGCCCCTTTAATGTCGTTCTTCTGCACGAGGATGACGCCCAATAGTTGATCGATGCGGGGCATCTGCCCTTTCGGATCCAGCTTGCTGGCCTCCCGCGCCGCCTTCTCCGCATCATCGAGCTTGCCCAAATTCAGATTCGAGATGGCATTGACATAGTGGAGCTGCGGGTACTCAAACGGGTTCAGTTTGATTCCCTTGGCGCTCAACTCCGCCGTCTTCTCCCAGTCTTTTTTCTGAGCGTGCAGATAGGCCAGATTGACATACGGCTTGACGTATTTGCTATCGGCCGCAACCGCGGATTCAAACGCCTTTTGTGCCTCATCGAACCGCTTCGCCTGCTCGTACAATCGACCCTGCTCGAACCACGCGATGGCGTATTTCGGATAAGCGGCGGTTGCCTTTTCGATCTCAGCCAGCGCCTCCGGGTTCTTCTTTTTCTTTGCCAGGTCCAGCCCCTTCTCGAAGCTCTTTTTCGCTTCCTTGGGCGCCAATGCCGTCGTCATCGAGAATGTAAAGCCCTCCACATTGGCGATACGGCGCAGGATTATCGTCCCGATATCCGGATTGTCCATGAAGCGGCGGCCGGCGAGCATCACGCTATCGCCGCGGAATCCCGGAAGATTCGCGCGAATTTCGCAGCCCATCAACTGCCGTTCATTGATGCCGGTATTCTGGCCCATCGCGCCCAGAGTCTGATTTCGCCCGCCCATGGTGCTGGAGCGGCCAAAGACTCCGTCATCAAGGCCGCTCGACGTACTCGCGTCCGCCATGATGGCGCTATTCCGGCCCAATTCAAAGCTGAAGTTCCCCTTGGAATTCGTGTAGCCCTCCGGACGAACAACGCCGTTGCAAACCCGTTCGATGGTTACCGAATCCGGCGGTGGCGTGCCATCCTCCAGCATTACCTTTCCCGATATGAAAATCGGCCGGTTTTGCTGCATATCCGGGAATCGATTCTGGTTCGTTGGATCCTGGCCAGGCATTGGATTTCGGCTGGGACTGGTTGGATTTCCACCGCCGATGCCGCCGACATTGCCCACGCCGCCGCCGGGGCTGGTTGGCGACGTCGCGCCACCCCCTCCCGGACCTGCGGTTGGCGGCTGCTGTGCCGTCAAAACAGCCAAATTCAAGAGAACAAGAGCAGCAACGGAAAGTCGCACGGGACACCCTCCAGGATGGCCACATTATGCCATACCCCCGAGGGGCTCCATGTAAACTCGCGGCAACTGCGCGAACGCGCGGGTTATCATAAGGGCTAGTGGCGCCGCGCACTCGCACTAATAAAAACGTGCTGTTTCCCCTTTTCTTATTATGCGCTGTCACTAGCCTGGCGCAGGAAGCGGCACCGGAAGCGCCATTCGCAGGAAGGCGAATTTCCGCCATTCGCTACGTGCCGGAAACCCAGCCGTACTCGCTGTCCATGATGGAACAGTTGAATCCCGTTAAGGCCGGAGAATTGTTCGACACCCGCAAAATCAGCACCGCGATAGAACGCCTCTATGAAACCGGGCGTTTTTATACCGTGGATGTCGACGCGGCGTTGTCGGGGGAAGACGTCGTACTGGAATTCCGCACGGATCCCGCGTGGTTCGTAGGGAAAGTCGCGGTAAACGGATGGACCGATCCGCCAAACGTCAGCCAGTTGATTTCCGCATCCCGGCTGGAACTCGGTCAGGACTTTACCGAAGACTTTTTGCTTCAATCGAGCTCCAACATTCTCGGACTCATGAAAGCGAATGGGCTCTACGACACGAAAGTCGATCCGCGATTCGAGTACGACTCGCTTACCCAGCAAGTCAACGTCACGTTTAACCTCACGCACGGCAAGCGAGCCCGATTCACGAAACCGGTCATAGCCGGCACTTCCCAACTGTCGCCGGAAACGATCTTGCGAAAGACGCGATGGCAACGGTTGTGGGGGTTGGCCGGGTATAAACACGTCACCGAAAGCCGCGTCCAATCGGGCCTTGAAAAAATCCGCTACTCCTTTCAAAAAGAAGACTTCCTGATGGCCAAGGTAGCTATGGAGAAACTGGAGTACCTGCCGGAATCCAATCGCCTGGAGCCGCACCTGCGCATCGAAGAAGGCCCCCGTATCCGAATCCGGGCCGAAGGCGCGCGAGTACGCCGGGGCCGGCTGCGGCAACTGGTTCCGGTATTTCAGGAGCGCACCGTCGACCGGGATCTACTTACCGAGGGCAGCCGCAATATTGCCCAGTATTTCCAGGCCCAGGGTTACTTTGACGCGACCGCGGATTTTTCTTCCACGATGGCCGACGCCGCCGGGGAACAGACGATCCTCTATACGATCGACCGCGGACCCAGATATAAGTTAAGAGTTCTCGATATTAAGGGCAATGAATACTTCGACGACGACACCATTCGGGAGCGGATGGTCATCACGCCCGCCACGAAGATCCGGTATCGCAACGGGCGTTACAGCGAGGAGTTGCTGCGGAAGGACATCGAGTCGATCGAGTACCTGTACCGCGCCAATGGCTTTCGCGACGTCAAAGTAGAGACACGAGTGGAAAGAAATCAGCAGGTCGACGAGCTCGACGTCACTCTGCACATGACGATAATCGAGGGAGCCCAATGGTTTGTTTCCGGCGTCGAAATCAGCGGCGTCAACCTTCGCGATTTCGAGTACGTCAGGGGACTTCTGCAAACCAGTGAGGGGCAGCCATACTCCGAAACCGGCCTCGTTTCCGACCGCGACACGATCCTCAACTTCTATTTCAACAACGGCTATCCGGACGCCACGCTCGAGCTGCGGACCGAACCGGACGAAGCCAATCGCCGCGTCGCTGTCAGGATCGAAGTGACAGAGGGCAGGCGCAACTTTGTGCGCCGCGTCCTGGTCAGCGGATACAAAACTACGCGGCCGCGGCTTATCTACGACCGCATTCCCCTGGAGACCGGCGATCCCCTATCTCAAAGCGACATTATCGCGGCGCAGCGCCGGCTATACGATCTCGGGATCTTCGCCAAAGTGGACATCGCGCTGCAAAACCCGCAGGGCAAGGAACGTGACAAGAACGTCCTCTACCGCCTGGAAGAAGCCAGCCGGTATAGCTACACCTTTGGCTTTGGCGCCCAGTTGGCCAGGATTGGCGGCGGTTACGGGACGTTCAATGCGCCGGCGGGCGCGCCGGGATTTTCACCGCGCGTAAACTTCGGCGTAAGCCGGGCGAACTTCATGGGGTTGGGCCACACCGTCAGCTTGAGCACACTGCTGTCGAACTTCCAAAAACGGGTGCTGTTGAACTACTACGCCCCTCAGTTCACCGGCAATGACCGCCTGAACCTGAGCCTGATCTCGCTTTTCGACGACTCCCGCGATATCCGGACTTTCGCGGCACAGCGCCTGGAAAACGCCGTTCAATTGGGGCAGCGGCTCTCCAAGTCCACCGCCATGCAGTATCGTTATACGTTCCGGCGCGTACGAATCGACGAGTCGACGCTCGTGATCGATCCGGAACTCATCCCCTTGTTTTCGTTGCCGATCCGGCTGGGGATTATCTCGACCTCGTTCGTGCAGGACAAGCGCGACGATCCGATCGATTCCCGGCGAGGCTCCTACAATACGGCCGATTTCGGCTTCGCGGCCGGAATCTTCGGATCGCAGACGGATTTCCTGCGGCTGCTCTACCGCAACTCCACGTATCACCGAATTCGACGCGATCTGGTGCTGGCGCGCGCGACGACCCTGGGCGGAATGTATAGCCTGAACGGCCGAAGTCCCGAGAAGGACGTTCCCCTGCCCGAGCGGTTCTTCTCCGGCGGCGCTTCCACGCACCGCGGCTTCCCCGATAATCAGGCTGGCCCCCGCGATCTTTCCACCGGCTTCCCCGTTGGAGGGAAGGCGATTGTGATGAATACGCTGGAACTTCGATTCCCGCTGATTGGGGATTCGATCGGCGGCGTCCTTTACCACGACATGGGTAACGTCTACACGGACATCGACAAGATCTCCTTTCGCACGTCGCAAAAGGACATTCAGGATTTTGACTACGCGGTGCACGCTCTCGGTTTCGGCATCCGGTACAAGACGCCGGTTGGCCCCGTGCGATTCGACATTGGCTACTCGCCGAACTCTCCCCGCTTCTACGGCTTCAAAGGAACGCGGGAAGAGTTGGTGCAGGGTGGCGGCACACGGCAGGTGCAGCGGATCCACCAGATTCAATTTCACTTCTCCCTGGGGCAAACTTTCTGATGAGAAGCCTGATCCTATGTCTGTCCCTTGTTTGCCCGGCGGCAATCGTCGACGGGATCGTAGCCACGGTAGGGCGCACGGTGATCACCGATAGCATGGTGCGCCGGTCGATTCGTACGAGCGCCTTTCTGGCTAAGGTCCCGCTTGCTGAAACGGCCGCTGTCTGGGAAGAGAATCGCAACCGGTTGATTGAACAGGCGCTCGTTAAGGACGAAATCCGGATCAGCCGGTACACGGTTGCGCAGCCCGATGAAATCAAGGCTGCGATCGAGCAAATCAAGTTGCAGTCGGGCGGCGCGGCAGGGTTCCCCGCGAAGCTGCGCGAATACCGGATCACCGAAGCCGATCTCGCCGAAAACGTCGCCTGGCAGATTACGTTTTCCCGATTCATCTCTTATCGCTTCCGCCCCGCCGTTCAAGTGACTGAAGAGGCACTGCGGACTTTCTACGCCTACTGGAAACCGGCCGGCGAGAAACCGGCTTTCGACGCGGCGCGCGACCTGATTGAATCCGAATACATCGCCGAAGAATCGTCCCGCTACCTGGACCGCTGGTTAAAAGAAGTGCGCCAGCAAACACGCATTGAAACGCTGCAACCGAGGGGGGCAACCCCTTGACGCCATTCCTGCGGCGTTTAGCCAAAATCACTCTCATTCTGACGGTGCTGATCTATGGCGCCTGGTGGTGGCTGCTCCGTAGCGACTGGCTGCGCGAGAAACTGCGCGCGCGGGCAATGCAGGAGATCGAAAGAGCGACTGGCGGCAAGGCGGAACTGGGCCGCCTGGATTTCGACCCGTCGCTGCTGGGCGCGACATTTGAAGGCTTTGTTCTCCACGGCACCGAGGCCTCCGGCGCGCCGCCCCTGGTGCAGGCGGAGCGGATTGAGGTCGGGCTGAAAATTCTCTCATTCCTCAAGCAGGATGTGGACATCGGCCGCATCGAAATCATCAGGCCGAAAATAAACGTGACGGTTGATGCCGCCGGCAAATCAAACCTTCCCTCGCCGGCCCAAGCGCGCGCCGCTTCCGGACGTGGTCCGGTTGACGATTTGCTCCGGCTTGCCGCCGACTCTTTCGTCATCCGCGACGGCGAGTTTTCCTACGACGCCAAGAAACACCGTTTTTCCGCCAGCGGACGCAACCTGCAGGCCATGATCGACTACGATGCCAAAGGGCCCGTCTATCGCGGCACTGTGGCCTCGGATTCGCTGGAAGTGCAGGCGGGCGCTCTTCCGCGGCTCCCCGTGAATGCCGCTCTAACTCTGGTAATTGCCAACGACACCGTCGAGTTTTCCAGCATCAAACTGCAATCGGAATCCAGCACGCTGACCGGCAAGGGAAAAATCGAAAACTTCCGCGCGGCCCGCGGAGAGTTCGATATTTCGGTACAAACGGATCTCGCGGAATCGGCCCGGCTGTTCCGTGCGCCCGCCGGCCGCGGCGTGATCCGGACAGCGGGCAAATTCCTTTGGCTGGGAGGCACCGCGGTGCGCTACGAAGGCGATCTGCAGGCGCCCGCACTGGACGTCAACGTCCGCGGAGTACGTGTTCAACCGCTTTCCGTAACCGCACGCCTGTTGGCCACGGAAAAGGAACTTACGCTGACCGGACTGCAAGCGAAGACCGCAGAGGGGAAGTTCACCGGCTCTGTCTCGCTTCCGAAATATGAAGGCTATCTGGTGGACGGAACTGTGGAAGGATTGGCGCTGCAAACGATCCTCGCGAGGACCGGGAACAACCCAATGGCGTACAACGGCGCCATGTCTGGCCCCCTCCGTTTGCAGGGCGGATGGAATGAAAATTTTGTCGCCGAAACGGACTTGAAAATCAGTCCTGGCGAGGGCGGGGTGCCGCTTACCGGGCAGATGGTGATGAAGTACGACAACACCGCCAGGCAGGTTGTTCTTCGCGACTCCTTCTTTTCAACGCCGAATGTCCGCCTGGATGTCTCCGGCACGTTGCACCAGACTTTACGTGTGAAGCTTGCGGCGACGAAAATGGAAGACCTCCGTCCTGCGCTCGCACTTGCCGGTGTCACCGAACCGCTGCCGGTGACGCTTGACCCTTCCGGGTCCGTCTACTTTGAAGGAACTGTCTCCGGGCCGCTGCCAAGTCCGCTGATAGCCGGACAACTCCGTTCTTCGAAGCTCCGCTGGGACAAAGTGCCGATCGACTCGCTCAGCTCAACGCTCGTAGCCGCCGCGGACAAACTGACGCTTACCCGTTTCAGCCTCGCGCAGGGCACGGCTACGGCCAACGGCAACGCCACGATCGGACTTCGAAACTGGAAAATTACCGGCGCCAGCACGATCGACTTGCGAGCCGATGCGCGGAACCTTAATGTCGAGACCGTTCGAACACAAGCCGGTATGCAAGAGCCCGTCTCCGGCCTGCTGCATGCGACCGCGAACGTTCAGGGAACTTTGGACGATCCCAGCGGCGAAGTACAAGTTGACTGGTTCCGGCCGGCTTATGGGGCAGACCATCTCGACCGAATCCGCGCCACCGTGCAGCATGCCCAGAACACGCTACGGGTAACAGCGCTGGAAGCCTCCCGCGGCGCCGCGCGAGTAACCGGTACAGGAACGTACAGCCATACCCGCTCCGATTGGAAGACTGGAACGGCTTCCATAGCATTTCAAATCGCGGGTCTCGAACTGAACACTATACCCGCCGTTCAGGAGTTCCGAAAAGGCGCGGGTGGAACGGTGGCCGCAACTGGAAAAGCGGACGCCCGTGTCGCCAATGGAACCATTCAACTGACGTCCCTCAACGGCGATGCCCGTTTGACGAACCTGGCGCTCGCCGGCCGGAACTACGGCGATGCATCGGTTAGCGCCGCCACCGGCGCGGACGGCGAGGTTGCCGTCGACGGGAAGGTAATCCTGCGCGGATCCCCGATAACCGCTACTTCGAAGTGGCGTCTGGCGCCGGGCTATCCGGGAACCGCGCACGTTGAGTTCGGCGAGGTTCTGTTTGCGACCGTCAACGAACTTCGTCCCGCGGACGTCCCCGATCCCTTGCCGTTTGTTGGCGGTTTCCGCGGCAGCGCCGATTTCACCGGACCGGCATTCGACATGGACCGCTGGAAGGTCGACGTGACCCTAAACGAGGTCTATGCGCGCCCGCCCCGGCGCCAGAGCGTTCCCGGAAAATTGGCCGCGCAGGAGTTTGAACTTCGCAACGACGGTCCGGTTCGGTTCAGCGCCGATGGCCGCACAGTTACCATCGGCGCTGCGCGTTTTATCGCCAAGGATACGAACCTTTCGCTCTCCGGCACCTTCTCCCTGGCGCAAAGCCGGCCCTGGGACTTGAAGGTGAACGGCCAATTGAACCTGGCGGGAGTACAAACATTCAGCCCGGAAATTGTAGCCAGCGGTGTAGCCACCGTTCAGGCAAATATTCGCGGCGAATTGGCCAACCCGCAGGCATTTGGCGCTTTAGAGCTGAAGAACGCCACGCTCAACATCGATGGCGTTCCCAACGGCCTCGACAAAGTCAGCGGCCGCGTCCTGTTCGATCGCCGGCGGGCGACCATCGAAAACCGCCTGACCGCGGAGACCGGGGGCGGGGCCCTGGCCCTGTCCGGCTTCCTGGACTTCTCCGTTGACGACACCTTCTACCGCCTGCAAGCCGAGGCATCAAGCGTGCGGATCCGGTATCCGGAAGGCGTCAGTACGGTCGCCGACGCCAATATCAGCCTGAGCGGCACCACCGAGCGCAGCCTGCTCGCCGGAAACGTGACCGTTTTGCGGTCGGGCTTTACCCCCAAGACGGATTTCGGCGGCCTGCTGGCCGAATCGAACCGGGGACAGAGTACACCCAATGAAGCGAACCGGTTCCTGGCCAACATGCAGATCGATGTGAAGATCCGCACGGCGCCGGAGACGCAATTCACCACTTCGTTGACGAACGATCTGCAGGCCGAAGCCAATCTCCAGTTGCGCGGCACCGGCGCCCGTCCCGTGGCGCTCGGGCGCATTACCATCAGCCAGGGAGACATCAACTTCTTTGGCAACAAATACACGATTAAGCGCGGCGAGGTCAGCTTTTACAATCCAACGAGAGTCGAGCCGACCCTCGATCTGGATCTGGAAACGCGTGTCCGCGGCGTCGATGTGACCGTCAACTTCACCGGACCGATCGACAAGCTGAATGTCAGCTACCGGTCCGATCCGCCGTTGCAGCCCAGCGAGATCGTCGCACTGCTTACGGTGGGCCGTTCGCCAACCGCCGCGACGGTAGGCAGCAGCCAAAGCGGCGCTCGCGGTACGTTCCTGGAGAGCGGCGCAAACTCCCTTTTGGGCAGCGCGATCTCAGCGCCCATTTCCAGTCAACTGCAGCGGTTCTTCGGCGTCAGCCGTATCAAGATCGACCCGACGATCGTGGGCATGGAAGGAACTCCGCAGGCGCGCGTCACCGTCGAACAGCAGGTGTCGAAGGATGTTACGATCACCTTCGTGACGAACCTGACGCGCAGCCAGCAGCAGGTGGTGCGCCTGGAATGGAACCTCACCAAAGAGTGGTCATTGATAGCGCTTCGGGATGAAAACGGCGCCTTCGGTGTCGACATGCAGATGCGAAAGCAGAAAAAATAGACTATGCGTTTGCGCGCGGAAAACAACCGGCTGAAGATTGAACACAGCATCCTCGACGGGGTTCGCGCGATGCTCGACCGCCTGTTGAAAGAACGCGCCGAGATTCGTTCCGTAGTTCCCGGCCGTATCGCCATCGTCCGGGATGCCCGCGGACCTGTGAAGGTCCGGGTGACCGTTCCGGTGACAAATGGGTGGAAGGCAATCGCGTTAAGCGATGGCGCGCGCCAGGAACTTTTCATCAGCACTACGCTGAGCAAGGAAGAGCTGGAGGCCGCTCTGCGGCGGGCGGCGGCGGAGTAACGGTACAATTAACTGAAACCCACCTTTTCCGCAAGGAGCAATTAATACAATGGCAGTGAAAGTAGCAATCAACGGCTTCGGCCGGATTGGCCGAAACGTTGTGCGCGCCGGGCTGAATAACCCGGAGATCGAGTTTGTCGCTCTGAACGATCTGACCGACAACAACACCCTCGCCCACTTACTGAAATACGACTCGACGCTCGGCCGGCTTGACGCCGAGGTCACCCACGACGCCGAGTCCATTACCATCAACGGCAAGAAAATTCGCGTTTTTGAAATCAAGGACCCCGCCGCTATCGATTGGTCCGCCTATGGAGCCGACATCGTCGTCGAATCCACCGGCCGCTTCACCGACGCCAGCGATGCCTCGAAGCATCTGCGCGGCAGCGTCAAGAAAGTCATTATCTCGGCTCCCGCCAAAGGCGAAGACCTCACCATCGTTCTCGGTGTGAACGACGGCGCTTACGACGCTGCGAAGCATAAGATCATCTCCAACGCCTCCTGCACCACCAACTGTCTTGGCCCGGTCGCCAAGGTGCTGCATGAGAACTTCGGCATTCTGAAGGGTTCGATGACGACGATCCACAGCTACACCAACGATCAGAACGTTCTCGACTTCCCGCACAAGGATCTCCGCCGCGCCCGCGCTGCCGCGATTAACATGATCCCCACGTCCACCGGCGCCGCCAAGGCTATCGGCCTGGTGCTGCCGCAGTTGAAAGGGAAGCTCGACGGTTATGCCATGCGCGTTCCGACCCCGAACGTCTCGGTCGTCGACTTCGTCTGCGTCACCGAAAAGGACACGACCACCGAAGCGGTAAACAGCCTTCTTAAGGCGGCCGCGGAAGGCCCGATGAAGGGCATCCTGGGATATACGACCGATCCTGTGGTTTCCACGGATATGTTGAAGAACTCCAACAGCTCGATTGTCGACTCCGACCTGACCAAGGTGATGGGCGGCAATCTGGTGAAAGTGGTCTCCTGGTACGACAACGAATGGGGCTACTCCTGCCGCGTGGTCGACCTGTGCGTTTTCCTGGCCCAAAAGGGTCTGTAACAACACCTAAGAGGGGCGGGGCTCAATGCGGCTCCGCCCCTCTTAACTTGGCCAATTACATACTTGCCAAAGTGAAGGAGGAACGGCGGCGGGTAACCGCGCGACGATATGCATGACCCGCCGGAACTGGCTTTCGTGCTGTGTGTCGACGAAAAACTGACGGAACCCCCTATTAAGGTTTCCGTTCCTTCAGAAGCAAAGTAACCAAAAAATTCTGAGCTTCGTGATCATTGCGGATAGCTTTCCAACTTCGGAACGCCGCCTGCACTAATTGAATCTTTTCCATCGTGTCAGTGCGAGTCCACTTTGTTGAGCTGTCGTAATCGGCTGTATGCCGGTCTTGAAGCATCTGTACGAACGCTTCTGCCACAAGATGCAGGTGCTTGCTGGCTGTCAAAATGGGACTCGGCGGGGGAGTGGACTTAAAGTGTGCGTTGAGTGAATCACGTTTTGCGGAGCAAACTTTGCCCATCTGCGAATGATCGAACATGCGAGCGAGCGTAAATCGTTGGGCTGGACGCTTCCAGTTTTTTGTCGTCTCGCTTATCAGCAAGTGGAAAAGGGCGTAGTAGGCAGTTGACACGGCCCGGCGTAAGCTGGCCTGTTTTGGGCGTTTGCGCTCACGCTGGGCGAGGTGGTGTGCCTGCTCAAGCAGGTCTTCGGGAAAAGCCATCCGCGATCAAGCCCAGGCGGGTTCCTGAAGTTTGGCTTGCTCGGATGTGCTGCGATAATTGAAGTACATTTGAAGGCCGAGTTCGTCGGGTTTCACTTCGCCAATGATTGTCGCCCTCACGCGGTTCGCAATTTCCCGCAAATGGTTGCGACTGGCCCGATCGGAAAGCACCACACGAAAGAACACCGCGTCCGAACCACTCCAATCCTCACCGAAGCTGTAGCGAATCCGCACGACGTCAGGGGCGAGGGCAACGGATGCTCTCGCAACCGCTGTCTCGACTTTGCCCTGATGGACATAGACGCTGCGAACCAATGCCACGAATCCATTATGACAAACTGCGAGGATACCGGCCGCGGGTTTCCGAAGATCTGCTTTCCCATCAGCGGCGAGCAAATGAGGTCTCTGCCCGGCGGCAGAGGCAGGGGGGACCTACGCGGGCGACTCTTCGGGAATGAATTCCGCAGGCTGGGCTCAGAAGAACTTGAACCAAGTATCGGTCAGGGGTATTTCACTAAATCGAGTAGTCCTCAATAACCACGCTCTTTTCCCGCATCGTCACGGAAACCGGATCGCCGACCTTCAAGTTCAGTTCCGAGAACCGCTGATGCGTCAGTTCGACGGTAAGCGTCTCCGAGTCGTCCGATTCCACCAAAACGCGAACCATCGAACCCGCCGTCTGCACCCGCCGAATCGTTGATTGAACGCCATCGGATCCGGCTCCGGGTGCGTGCAGCTCCAGATCATGCGGGCGCACCATCACGCGGCGGCCATCCTGCCGGCCCCAGAACAGATTGACGTGGCCGAGGAAGTCCATCACAAAAGCTGAAGACGGCCGGTGAAATACTTCGTCGGGCGTACCGACCTGCTCGACGTGCGCCTGATTCATCACCACGACGCGGTCGGCCACTTCCAGCGCTTCTTCCTGGTCGTGCGTCACCAGCACGCTGGTCACGTGAATCTCTTTGTGCAGATCGCGCAGCCACCGGCGTAGGCCCTGGCGTACCTTGGCGTCGAGGGCGCCGAAGGGCTCGTCCAAAAGCAGGATTTTCGGTTCGATCGCCAGCGCCCTAGCTAGCGCCACGCGCTGCCGTTGGCCTCCGGAGAGCTGGCTCGGGTACCGCTTCGCGAGATTCTCCAATTGAATCAGTTGCAGCAGTTTCGTGACGCGAGTTTGAATCTCGGCGTCAGATGGCCGGCTCTCCTTCGGCCGCACGCGGAGACCGAAGGCGATATTCTCGAAAACCGACATAGTGCGGAACAGTGCGTAGTGTTGGAAAACAAAACCAACCTGACGCTGGGACGGGCTTTGAGGATCGACCGGCACACCGTCGAACTCTATCGAACTATCAGGACCCGGATCCGGCAATTCCAGGCCCGCGATAATCCGCAGCAGCGTGGTCTTGCCTGAGCCTGACGGCCCCAGCAGCGCCATCAGTTCCCCGTCGCGGATGTCGAGGTTGATATCCTTCAGCGCGCTGTAGGCGCCGAACGTCTTGTTGATTTGGCGCAGCTCAATGCTCACGCAATCTCCTCCGCCGCGCGGCTCCGTTTCCGGTGCCATTCTACAGCGTTCTTGGCGGCGATCACCAGAATTGCCAGGATCGTCAGTAGCGATGCCGCGGCGAAGGCGGCCGCGAAATTGTATTCGTTGTACAGGATCTCTACATGGAGCGGCAGTGTATTGGTGCTACCGCGAACATGCCCGGAAACGACCGATACAGCGCCGAACTCCCCGATCGCCCGCGCATTACAGAGGATCAGGCCGTAGAGCAGGCCCCACCGTATTTTCGGCAGCGTCACGCGAGTAAACGTCTGCCAGCCGCTGGCGCCGAGGGTGATAGCCGCCTGCTCCTCCTCGCCGCCCTGCTCCTGCATTAGCGGGATCAACTCGCGCGCAACGAAAGGAAAGGTGACGAAGACGGTGGCCAGAACTACACCGGGGAGGGCGAAAATAATGCGGACGTTGTGAGCCGCCAGCCAACCGCCAAGCGCTCCCTGCGCCCCGAACAGCAGAACGTAGATCAGACCGCTGATCACGGGGGAGATGGCAAACGGCAGGTCGATGAGCGTCAGCAGCAGGCCCTTGCCCTTGAAATCGAAGCGTGCGATGGCCCAGGCTGCGCATAGCCCGAACACCGCATTCAACGGCAAGGCGATGGCGGCCGTAAGAAGGGTCAACCGGATGGCGGAAAGCGCCGCCGGTTCCCGGATGCTGGCCAGGTAGACGCCCATTCCCTTGCGTAGCGCCTCCACGAATACTGCCGCCAGCGGCACTACCAGCATTAACCCAAGAAACAGAAGCGTGATGCCAATCAGCGCCCACCGCACCCATTGAGGTTCCAGTCCGCGCTTCATGCCGTCCGTCCAAAACGCGCGCCGCTATGACGCTGGAACAGGTTGATCCCCAGCAACAGCAGGAATGACGCCGCCAGCATGACGACGGCGATCGCTGTCGCGCCCGCGTAGTCGTACTGCTCGAGTTTGGTGACGATCAGCAGCGAAGTAATCTCCGTCTTCATCGGCATGTTGCCGGCAATGAAGATCACCGACCCGTACTCTCCCAGTGCGCGGGCAAACGCCAGGGCGAATCCGGTGGTTAGGGCCGGCAGAAGGCTCGGGAAAATGACGCGGGAGAAAGTCTGCCAGCCGTTAGCGCCAAGGCTGCCGGCCGCTTCTTCCATTTCCGGGTCCAGTTCTTCAATTGCCGGCTGCATAATCCGTACGACAAACGGCAAGCCGATAAAGATCAATGCAATCGTGATCCCCAATGGAGAGTATGCTGCCCGGATGCCCAGGGGCTCCAGGAATTGGCCGATCCAGCCGTTCTTCGCGTATATGGTGCTGAGCACGATGCCCGAGACCGCCGTCGGTAGCGCAAACGGGAGGTCGACCAGCGCGTCGACAATGCGACGGCCGGGAAAGTCGTAGCGGACCAGCGACCACGCCACGATGAAACCGAAAAATGCATTGACCAGCGCCGCCGCCAAAGAAGACAGGAGGGTCAACCGGTAAGATGCCACCACGCGGGGAGCGGTGGCAGCCGCGAGGAACTGATCCCAGCTCAGGCTCGTGGACTTCAGGATCAACGCTCCCAATGGAATAATCACCACCAGGCTGAGATAGAACACCGTGTAGCCCAAAGTGATGCCGAACCCCGGCAGGATGCTGTAGCGCCGGAAACTCATCCCACCGGCTTATAGATCTCGTCAAAGAGAGCGCCGTCGGCGAAATGGGCCGCGTGCGCGCTCTTCCAGCCGCCGGCGATCTCATCCACCGAATAAAGTTCAATTTTGGGGAAAGTGACGCCGGCGCGTGCTGCGGCACCGTCCTGGCGGGGACGGTATCTGTGTTTTGCGGCGATCTCCTGCCCCGCGTCCGCGTAAAGGAACTGCAGGTACGCCTCGGCCGCATTCCGGGTTCCCCGCCGCTCCACTAATGCGTCCACCACCGCCACGACAGGCTCCGCCAAAACGGATTGCTGCGGCACGACGATTTCCAACTGATCGGCGCCGAACTCCTTCAAGGCCATATACGCCTCATTCTCCCAGGAGAGCAGCACATCTCCGAGACCGCGTTGAGCGAATGTCGTCGTCGAGCCTCGCGCGCCGGAATCCAGCACCGGAACGTTCTTGTAGACGGTGCTGACGAACTCACGGGCCTTGCCCTGGTCGCCGTTATTTTGCTTCAACGCGAAACCCCAGGCTGCCAGATAGTTCCAGCGCGCTCCCCCGGAAGTCTTCGGGTTCGCCGTAACGACGGCTATGCCGGGTTTCACGATGTCATCCCAGCCGCGTATCCCTTTGGGATTGCCCTTCCGAACCAGGAATACAATTGTCGACGTATACGGTGAACTGTTGTTGGGTAAACGCGTTTGCCAGGTCGCAGGCAACAGGTGTGCTTTTTCGGCGATGGCATCGATGTCGTAGGCGAGGGCCAATGTCACGACATCCGCCTCCAACCCATCGATCACCGCTCGCGCCTGTTTGCCGGAACCGCCGTGCGATTGTTCGACTGTTAAGGCCGCCCCGCTCTTCGCTTTCCAAACCTCCGCGAACCGCGCATTTATGTCCTGATAGAACTCCCTGGTCGGGTCATAGCTGACGTTGCGAAGGATCGTACCGCCATTCCCATCGCCGGAGGAACACGCGACGCCAGCCGCGGTTGCGGCAACCGTGAACAACTGGCGGCGAGAAATGGAACGGAGACCCATAATCCGAGCTAAACGACCATTGTACCCTTTCCCGATCGTTTTAGGTACCAATGTAGTCGATTATTCCAATCGACTAATGGCAGACGGCGGCGTCTCGCCGGGAGAGGGTGTCGAAAAAACTGGAAATCTGCTGTGCCGCCCCCTCGGCAATCCGAACCATCGCCGAGCCGCTGAGCACACCCCGCGCCGAATGAATCTCAATCCGCCCGATCCTTCGCTTCCTTGCTGTGAGGTCTTCCGCGATCAAAACGTAGCCTTCAGAAGGCCGGATCGGGTCCCCGGCGCGCTCGCTGTGAAACTGGATCACTTCTTTTGTGTCCGGGTCCATGGCCGTGATTGAGACGTTTTGCAGTTCCAGTTCGCGGAACAGCAGTTCTCCCGCTCGCTGGAGGAAGCCGGATGCGTCGCCCCGGACGGCAGCGAGGCGGCTTAAGTCGAGCAAAACGGATGCCGGTGAAGAAGGCATATAGAAACTCCTAAAGATTACGGGATTGATTGGGCGGGGCAGCAGTCAATCAGCCGCAACAACAGCGAAAGGAGTTGTGAAGCGCTCGCATCACATTTTGATCGTACGGCTCTATCGAGCAGTGTGTCAAGTAAATTGATCGACTATAGGGTTATCTAGCTGTCTGAGCCCTGCGCTCGATTCGCTTCATCGCCCTTACGCAACGCATCCAGCACACCGTTCACAAACCGCGCCGATTCATCGCCAGAGAACCGGCGCGCCAATTCGATGGCCTCGTCGATGACGACCGGCGGCGGTGTTTCAGTCCGCAAAAGCTCGTAGGCAGCCATGCGCAGGAGGTTGCGATCCACGATGGGCATTCGCTCCAGCTTCCAGTGCTCAGACCGCCTGGTGATGAGAGCATCAAGGAATTCCTGCTCCGCATAGGTCCCGCGCAGCAGCGCCTCCATAAATGGGTCCTGAGTTGGAACCTCTTCGTTTTCTTCGGTATACAGAGTATGGAAGTAGTCCCGCAGGGCGTCATCGGGCCCGACCTGCCGCACATCGCATTCATAGAGCAACTGCAAAGCGCGCCGGCGGCTTGAATGTCGGGACGGCATATTTGTATTACTTTCCGCGAAGCTGACGGAGGAGGTTGGCCATTTCTATAACTGTAGTAGCGGCGTCGAAGCCCTTATTTCCGCTTTTGGCGCCGGCTCGATCAATCGCTTGTTCCAATGTATTGGTCGTAAGTACACCAAATGCCACTGGTACTCCAGTGGACACCATCACCTGTCCCAGACCCTTCGCCGCTTCCCCCGCAACGTAATCGAAATGCGGCGTATCCCCGCGAATGACAGCCCCCAGGCTAATGACCGCATCGTACTTGCCGGATTCCGCCAGCGCTTTGATCGTTACGGGCAGTTCCCAGGACCCTGGAACGCGCACAACGGTAATCGCATCCTCGGCTACTCCATGGCGGCGCAACCCGTCAAGCGCCCCGCCTAAGAGCCGGTCTGTAATGAAACTGTTGAAACGAGCGACGGCGATTGCCACCCGTAGTCCGTCGCCCTGCAGGGCCCCTTCGATCTCTATGTGCGGCATAGCTTTTTCCTGTTTTTGCGGACCCGTATGGGATAATAGGGTCAGGGCGTCTCCGTATTATCCCATGGATCCTTCTCGTATTCGGAATTTCTCAATCATCGCCCACATCGATCACGGTAAATCTACACTGGCCGACCGCCTGCTGGAGTTCACTGGAGCGCTTTCTCAGCGCGAGATGATGGAACAGGTCCTGGACTCGATGGACCTCGAGCGCGAGCGTGGCATAACCATTAAAGCCCACGCCGTCCGCTTGAACTATAAGGCAAAAGACGGGGAACTCTATCAGCTAAATCTGATCGACACTCCCGGTCACGTCGACTTTACCTATGAGGTTTCGCGGTCCCTGCAGGCCTGCGAAGGCGCGCTGCTGGTGGTCGACGCCAGCCAGGGTGTAGAGGCGCAGACGCTCGCCAACACGTATCTGGCGATCGGTCAGAATCTGGAAATCCTGCCTGTTATCAATAAGATAGATCTGCCGTCCGCCGAGCCGGAGCGGATCATGGAGCAGATCGAACAGGTAATCGGACTGGACGCCAGCGAGGCCGTCCTTTGCAGTGCCAAACAGGGCATCGGTATCGAGGACATCCTTGAACAGGTAGTTAAAAAAGTTCCGGCGCCGAAGGGCGACGTCAATGCGCCGCTGCGGGCCCTCATCTTTGATTCCTGGTTCGATCCTTACCGCGGCGTGATTATTCTTATGCGCGTCGTAGACGGGAAAATGCGCCGTGGCCAGAAGCTTCGCCTGTTCTCCAATAATTCCACCTATGAGGTGGAGGGATTGGGCTATCAATCGCCAAAGCCGATCGCCTGTGACGAATTAGCAGCCGGGGAAGTTGGGTTCGTTGTCGCAAATATCAAGAAGGTGAGCGATGCGCAGATCGGGGACACCATCATGGACGCCTCCGATTTGGCCGCCGAGCCTGTTCCTGGCTTCGAACCTGTCAATCCGATGGTATTTGCGGGTCTCTATCCCGTTGAAAGTAGTGAACATGGGCTTCTCCGCGATGCGCTCGAAAAACTGCGTCTGAACGACTCCGCTTTCAACTTCGAACCGGAACATTCCGTGGCGTTGGGTTTCGGGTTTCGCTGCGGTTTCCTCGGACTGCTCCATTTGGAAATCGTCCAGGAGCGGCTGGAACGCGAGTTCAACATCGACCTTATCACCACGGCGCCCGGCGTCCGGTATAAAGTGACCCTCCGCGGTGGCGAAGTGATCGAAGTCGAAAATCCGTCGAAATGGCCGGACCCGGCGACTATTGAGTCGGTGGAGGAACCAATCATCGATGCAACGGTCATCACCCGCGAGGAATATCTAGGGGAAATCCTAGCCCTCGTTGAGGAAAAACGGGGTAAGCAAAAGAAATTCGAATATATCGGGGGGGCCCGTGTCCTGCTTGGCTACGAGTTGCCTCTGAACGAAATCGTTCTGGACTTCTACGACCGGTTGAAATCCGCCAGCCGCGGCTACGCTTCGCTCGACTATCATCTGGCCGGATATCGGATTTCCCCGATGGTAAAGCTCGATGTTCTGGTCGCCTCCGAAGCGGTGGACGCGCTATCGATCATCGTTCACCGCGACTTCGCTTACGAGCGGGGCAAAGCCCTAATCGAACGTCTACGTAAGTTGATTCCCCGCCAAATGTTCGAAATCGCGCTTCAGGCGGCGATCGGGAACAAGATTGTAGCGCGGGAGACGATTTCGGCGATCCGCAAAAACGTTCTGGCGAAATGCTACGGCGGCGACATATCTCGGAAGCGTAAGTTGCTGGAAAAACAGAAGGAAGGGAAGAAACGGATGAAGCGCGTCGGGCGCGTTGAAATCCCCCAGGAAGCCTTCCTCGCCGTCCTGAAAGTGAACCAGGGCGACGCCGACGACTGAGATTGCGAACCACTTAGATCTAAAGAATCTCTACCTTACGACCGAAGTGTAGAGTGAGTGGCTAAATCGACGCAACCAACGGTGCTGGCAGCGGCAGCCGACGTACTGAGCGAACAACTCCAGGAAAAGCTGGAGGAAATCGCGACCCGTCTGCGTCCTCGCGCCTCGCAGTTGGAGAAGCGATTCCTGGACGCCCTGGAACACGGCAAGGAACACCTGCCGGCGCTCGACGAACGCCAAGCCGCGGCGCTGCGGGCCATTACTCCCGCCGCAGCCCTCCAAAAACTGGGCGCCGGCCGGCCGATCAGTGAATTTTTTGAACAGGTTGAGTATAACGGGCGAAGGCTGGCAAAGATGCATCTGCCCCCAAGCGCCATTGTGGACGCTCTGGCGCAATACGATGTGCTGCTTGCCGGCGTTCTGGAAGCATTGGTCCCCCGGCAGGTCGAGAATCTTCGCTGGGTTCGCGAACAACTGCTCTTCTGCGTTGTTCTCACGCTGAACAATGCCTTTTATCAGGTTCGCGAAGCGGAAACCAAAACCTTTTATGAACTGTTCCGGGTAGAGTTGGAATCCCGCTCGCTCGATGATCTTCTGCAGCGATTCCTGGGAACGCTTGCCGAATTCTCCAACGCTACCAAGGCGAGGCTGTATCTCCTGAACGAGGATGCCAGCGTGTGGACATTGGGTGCGACCGTCAACCGGAGCAAAGGTTCTGCCGGCAATGCCCAACGGGCTTCATGGAAAATCGCAAACACTCCCCCCTTGCGCCTGGAGCTGAGCACTCCCCGCTGTGTAATCGGGAAGGACACTGGATGCGCGCCGGATGCCGTCTGGAGCGGCCGCGGCGCCACGTTGTGGTCCGTGCCTTTGACCAGCGATACCGAGACGTGGGGCGTCCTGCAGTTTCTTTTTGACAAGGAATTCGAGTGGCTGCCGCGGGAAAAGGAACTGCTGGCGGCGGCGGCCGAGCGGTGCTGGATGGCTATCGAAAAAGCCCGGTTGGTGGAGGGTTTGGCAGCTCGCGAAGAGCAGGTCCGGCAGTTAGCCGAACATATGCTGCATATCGAGGAAGCCGAACGCCGGCGCATCAGCCGCGAGCTCCACGACGAGGCCGGCCAATCGATGCTTTGCATCCGATTGCAGATGGAAATGATCGAATCCGCGATTCCGAACGAACTGGAAGAGCAGCGGCAGAAGCTGCGCGAAGTGCGCAACATGACCGAGCATACGATTCTGGAAATTCGGCGGTTGATTGCCGCATTAAGCCCAGCGGTCCTGGAGCAGCTAGGGCTGGGCGCCGCCTTGCGGCAACTCGTCAACAGATTTCGGCAAGTGAACACGGCACGCGTTCGATTGGCGTTGCATCGCCTGGATACGCTGCCGAAAAAGACCGAGATGATCGTTTATCGCCTGGTGCAGGAATGTTTCAACAACATAGCGAAACATTCGAGTGCAAAGGCCGTAAACCTTTCGGTCCGAACGGCCGATGGATATTTGAAGCTGATCGTTGAGGACAACGGGATCGGCTTCAACGTAGAAGAGGCGCTAGCTCGCCGCGATTCTTTCGGGTTATCCGGAATGCGCGAACGGGTGGCACTTCTTGGAGGAACCTTTCAGGTCGAAAGTCACCTGGGTGCTCCGACGAAGCGGTTGCAGGATGCGGCCGCGGATACGGCAGGGCTTCATACCGCCCGCCGGAAGAGTACTAGAGGCAGGGGGACCAAGATCGTGATCGCGTTGCCATTACCTAGAGAGGCTGACTCGCGTGGGGCAATTGCCGAAACGCGGGGAACCGCAACACGAAACATTCGTGTTCGCTAGCCGGGCTTATGCAACCGAACGGAAAGTACAAAAAGACCGCAAGCAGGAGCTTACAGCCAGAACGGCTGCTTAGCGCAGGCGGCATGGTAAGCAGAAGCATTGGAAACCAAGCAACGGAAAACGGAAAAATACATGGCTAAGATTCGCATCCTACTCGCTGACGACCACACGCTCTTTCGACAGGGGATTCGCACACTGATTGCCGCCGAGGCGGACATGGAAGTGATAGGCGAAGCCGCAAACGGAGGAGATGCAGTCGACCGCGCCAACGAGCTGAAACCCGACGCCGTGCTGATGGATATCGGCATGCCCGGATTAAGCAGCTTTGAGGCAACCCGCCAAATCAAGAAAAACCGGCCCGAAACGAAGGTCCTTTTTCTCACAATGTATGACGACGAGGATTATCTGGTCGAAGGCATGGAGGTCGGCGCGGCCGGCTACGTGCTTAAGGATAGCCCGGCGCAACAATTAATCGCCGCCGTTCGCGATGTGATTCGCGGCGGCAGCTACCTGAGTCCCCGGATGTTGTCACAACTGGTCGACGACTTCCGTTCCCGCATCAAATCGGCCAACCGGCTGCCGCGCTTTGCCACGCTGACCACACGCGAACGCGAAGTGCTGAAGATGCTGGCGGAGGGACAATCGGTAAAAGAGATCGCCTGCGACCTTAACCTGAGCGTCAAGACGGTCGAAGCCCACAAGTTCAACCTCATGCGTAAACTGGACATCCACAACAAAGCACAGCTTGTGCAATACGCAATCCAAAAGAAAATCATCAAAATTCCCAATCTGGCTTAGCCCGCACCGGTGCCCAAGCCCAGAGTCCTCGCGGCCCATCCGTTCGCCGCGAAGCCAAACCCAAGTTTCTGACGCCCAAATGCGCACTCCTGGCCGGATTTCAGCAGCTAAAACTGCCGGAATTCCGGCCATTTTTTGTTTTGAGCGTTGCTGGTAAGATCGAACCATGACACGAAGGTCTGCTTTCACCGCCACTGTTTCGGCGCTTGCCGCCGCTGCACAACCGGCCCCCAAAAGGTTGCCGATAAAGAAAGCCGTGTTGACGTCAATGCTTCCGAAGGAGTTGAGCTGGAAAGATAAATTTCAACTCGCAAAGGACGTAGGGTTCGAAGCTGTAGAAGGCCAAACCGAAGAAGATGTTGCGGTCGAATCCGCCATGCGGGCCGCGTCGGAATCAACGGGCATGCCGATTCACTCGGTGATGAACATGGCGCATTGGAAATACCCGTTGTCATCGGCTGAACCGGGCGACGTCGAAACGAGCATGAAGGGAATGGCGACCAGTATTCGTAACGCCGTGGCGTGGGGCGGTACGACCGTATTGCTCGTCCCAGGCGTTGTGAATCCGCAGACCGGCTACGCCGACGCATACAAGCGATCCCAAACGCAGATTCGCAAGCTCGTCCCGCTTGCGGAAAAGAACAAGATCATCATCGCCGTCGAGAACGTTTGGAACAAATTCCTGCTTTCGCCCCTTGAATTCTCCAATTACGTCGATTCCTTCAAGAGCCCCTACGTCAAGGCCTATTTTGACGTCGGAAACATCCTGCTCTACGGCTACCCGCAGGACTGGATCCGGACGCTGGGCAAACAGCGGATTGCGAAGGTCCATCTAAAGGATTTCCAGAATCGCAACAACAAACTCGAGTTCGTAAACCTCTGGGACGGCGATCTGAACTGGGCTGAAGTCCACAAGGCGTTTGCCGAAATCGGCTACAACGGATACGCGACGGTCGAACTGCGCGGCGGCGACGCAGCGTATCTGCGCGACCTAAGCGGACGCGTCGATCGGATCCTGAACGGCTAACGGAGCATCCACGAATGAAAAAGTTCCTGCTGGGGGTTTTGGCCGGAATATTGATGGCCGGCCTGTTTGGCTTTGTCGCCGTCCTGGTCTTAGCCAAGCTTGGCAGTTCGGAAAAAAGCGTCGGGAAGGACTCTACGCTCGTTTTGCGTCTAGAAGGAGAGATACCTGAAAAGCCGGCGGCGGACATGCCGTTTGGATTTCTGGGAGGCGACGCCCCGCCCACCGTCACCGATGTCTGGAAGTCGCTGAAGAAAGCCGCGATCGATCCGAAGATCAAGGCCGTCGTTCTGATGCCCCGGGGACTTTCCGTCGGGTGGGCCAAACTCCAGGAAATCCGCGGCGCGCTGGTTGATTTCAAGGCTTCCGGCAAGCCGCTATTTGTCTTTCTGCGGGCGCCGCGGACTCCCGAGTACTATCTGGCCACCGCGGCCGAACGCATTCACATCGTTCCGGAAGACCTGCTGGACATGAAGGGACTGCGCGCCGAAATCACCTATTTCAAGGGCACGCTCGACAAGCTGGGCGTGGTTATGGAAGTCGAGCACGCCGGCAAATACAAAGACGCCATGGACTCTTTCACGCGGACAAACATGTCCCCGGAGAGCCGCGAAGCGCTCGATTTGCTGATTGATGGGCTTTACGACCATCTTTCGGCAACGATCGGCGGAGCCAGGAAGAAATCCCCCGCCGATGTAAAGAAAATACTGGACGATGGCCCCTTCCTGGCCGATCAGGCGCTGGCCGCGGGACTGGTGGACGCCGTCAGCTACGAGGATCAGTTCTTCGACGAAGTGAAAAAGAAAATCGGCGGAGACGTGAATCGGGTCGGATTGGGTGATTACATCCATACGACGGTGGACGGTTTTGAAGGACGGAATAAGATCGCGATGATCGTCGGCGATGGGGCGATTGTGCGCGGCGGCTCCACGCCAAACCCGCTGGAGGACAGCGCCCAAATTACGGTCGCCCAGATGGCGAAGCTGTTCCATCAAGTGGGCGAGGACGCCAGCATCAAAGGCGTCATTCTTCGAGTCGACTCCCCAGGCGGCGATGCCGTGGCCTCCGACGAGATTCTTCGGGAAGCCAAGCTTCTAAGCAAAAAGAAGCCGATGGTGATCTCGATGTCGGACGTCGCGGCGTCGGGCGGCTATTACATCGCCATGACCGGCGACCCGGTTTTGGCCTACTCGAATACGATCACAGGCTCGATTGGAGTTATTTTCGGAAAGCCGAATTTGAAAGGGCTCTACGACAAGTTAGGACTGACGAAAGACGTCGTGAAGCGCGGCCGCAACGCCACGATCGATTCCGAGTATTATCCGCTCGACGCCCAAGGACGGCAAAAGTTGAAAGACGGCGTCGAGTCGGTTTACAAGACGTTCGTCGGCTTGGTGGCCGAAAGTCGGAAGAAGAAATTTGAACATGTTCAAGAATTGGCCCAGGGCCGTGTGTGGCTCGGCGAGCATGCCAAGCAGCGGGACTTGATCGACGCCACCGGCGGCTTGGACAAAGCCATCGAATTGATCAAAGTTCGCGCCAAGCTGGCGCCGAACGACAAAATCCGGCTCGTCGTCTACCCGCCGAAGCAAACGCTGATCGAACAGTTGATGGCGCGAAGCCAGGAAGGCAGCGTTTCGATGGACATCGTCGTCAAGCGCGAGATTCGCGAATGGACTGGCGGATTGCCGATCGAGCTATTCCGCCAAGGTTCGATCCTTCGCTTGATGCCGTACCGTGTGGAATTCCGATGAGTGGATTTCCTGTGAAAAACCCTGTCAAAAAGCTGTGAGTTGACGAGTCTTTCACGGTCAATTCCGCCGTTTACGCCCTCGGCGTGTACACTGAAATTGGATTATGAGAAAGTTTTTATTACTCCTTGCCGCCGCTTCGCTCTCGACTGTCTTTGCGGCCGGCGAACTCTCCGGACGCCGTGCTCCCGGCTTCGCGCTTCCGGACCTGAATGTGAACTTCCACGACATTCAAGATCATCGCGGCAAAGTGGTGATTGTCGATATCATGCGCACGACTTGCCCCCACTGCCTGACCGTCTCCAAGAATCTGGAGCGCATCAAAGCCAAGTTTGGAACCCGGGTGGCGATCATGAGTATTGTCAACCCGCCCGACAACCAGGCCACCGTCGGCAAATTCCTCGTCGACAACAAACTCAGCACCCCGGTTCTCTTCGATTGCGGGCAGGTTTCGGCCGCCTGGTTGAAAGTCGGGCCGAAAAATCCTTCCATCAACATTCCCCACATTTTCATCGTCGATCAGCAGGGTATGATCCGGAACGACTTTGAGTACAACGAATCCACGAAGGGCATCCTGGAAGGCGATGGCCTTGCCGCCGAAGTGGAAAAGTTGTTGGGCGGATCGGCCGCTAAAAAAGCCACGAAGTAAGTTTTTCGATATCCTGATCATTCCCACTCTTCCCGCATGCCTGCCGAAACACTCACTATCACCGACAACAGGACCGGAAAGTCCTACGAAGTCCCCATTCAGGACGAAACGATTCGCGCGACAGATCTCCGCAAGATCAAAGTCGACGCGGAAGATTTTGGCCTGATGACCTACGATCCTGCCTACATGAACACGGCCGCCTGCAAAAGCACCATCACGTTCATCGATGGCGACAAAGGCATCCTGAACTATCGCGGCTACCCGATCGAACAGTTGGCCGAAGATGGCAGCTACCTGGAGACGGCGTACCTGTTGTGGCATGGAGAGTTGCCGACGGCCGATCAACTGGCCGCCTTTACGGCTACGGTTAATGAAAATCTGGCGTTGCCTGAAAACTTCGCGCGCCTCTACGATGGCTTTGGCACCAGTGCGCATCCGATGTCATTGTTGATGGCGGGTTTCTGCGCCATGGCATCGGCGTATCCGGAATCGAAGAAGGTTCTGGACAAGGACATACGGGAGAAGCAGATCTTCCGCGGCATCGCGCAGGCGATGACGCTCGGCGCATGGGGCTACCGTTTTCGCAAGGGCCTCCCGATGGTTGCGCCGCGGCCCGACCTGTCATTCGCCGGCAACTTCCTGTACATGCTCTTTGAGAAGGAGGCCGACCCTCGTCTGGTGCAGGCGGTCGACATCCTCTTCATTCTCCATGCGGATCACGAGCAGAACTGCTCGACGTCCACAATGCGGCTGGTGGGAAGTTCGCAGGCCGACCCGTACTCCTCGCTGGCGGCGGCCGCGGCGGCGCTTTATGGCCCTTTGCACGGCGGCGCCAACGAAGCGGTGCTGCGCATGCTGCGCCACATCGGCTCAGTGGAAAACATTCCGGCATTCATCGAAAAAGTGAAAGCCGGAGAAGGACGCCTGATGGGTTTCGGCCACCGCGTCTACAAGAACTACGATCCCCGGGCCCGCATCATCAAAAAAGCGGCGGAAGATGTTTTCGTCGTCACGGGCAAGAATCCGTTGCTCGAAGTGGCCTCGGAGCTTGAACGCATTGCGCTGCACGATGAGTACTTCGTCAAGCGGAAGCTGTACCCCAACGTCGACTTCTACTCGGGCCTGATTTATGAGGCATTGGGCTTCCCGGCGGAGATGTTCACGGTGCTGTTCGCGATTCCGCGGGTCAGCGGCTGGCTCTCGCAGTGGGAAGAGCTGATGTGCGATGAGGATCAGAAGATCGGCCGGCCGCGGCAGATCTATTTGGGGGAAGGGAAGCGCGACTACGTTCAGTTGGCTGATCGCAAGTAGTGTCATATTGAGCTCGCTGGCCGCGGCCAGCGAGCTACACACCGCGGCGCGCGCGGGCGACGTGGAGCGTGTGCGTTCGCTGCTGAAAGCCGGCGTTCCCGTGACTGCGCCGGACACGCTGGGCGGTACGGCGTTGCATGATGCAGCCTGGTCGGGGCATTTGGAAGTCGTTTCGGTGCTGATCGCCGCCGGCGCGGATGTAAATGCCCGGCATGTCGAGGGCGGGTCGACTCCGCTGCACTACGCGGTCATCACCAACCGGCGCGATGTTGTGAATCTGTTGCTTTCCAAGGGCGCCAACCTTAAGGCCCAGGATCGGGCCGGAGCGACTGTCCTGCATCTGGCCGCCAATCGCGGCTACGAAGAGCTCTTCGTGGATTTGTTGGGCAAGTTCGATGGCCCGGATGTTCAGGATTCCGCCGGTTCAACGCCTCTTGATGAAGCCTGCTGGCGCGGGCAGGCAGGGATTGCGAAAATTCTGCTGGCGCGAGGGGCCAATGCGAAAAGGATTCATCCGAAGTCGGGGCTACAGCCGATCCATGTAGCGGCGCAGAAAGGCGCGGCGGATGTGGTGACGCTGCTGCTGGGAGCGGGAGCGGACCCCAACGCGCTCGACGGCGATGGCGTTCGGCCTCTGGAGACCGCGCTGCGCATGCGCTTCATCGCGGTGGCCGAAGTCCTGATGAAAGGGGGCGCGAAATTAGCCGATCCGCAGAAGTCCCTGGTGGCCGCCGTCTCAGGCGGCCAAGCTGAGATGATCGGGTGGTTCCTGCGCCATGGAGCTGTTATGACTCCGACAATGCTGCATGACGCCGCTTTGAAAGGCCACTTGGAGAGTATGCAGGTGTTGATGGAGAACGGCGCCAAGGTGTCGGCGTTGAATTCGGAGGGTGCTACGCCGCTGCACGATGCGGCGCTCGGGGGGCAGACGGCGGCCGCAGGCCTTCTACTGGGGCGCGGGGCGGTAATCGACGCCCGCGACGAGGCACATGGCGCGACGCCACTATTCCTTGCCGCCTCCTGGGGCCGTAAGCAAACCGTGGAGTTCCTGCTGGAAAAGGGCGCCAGCAAGTTGATTCGGAACAAGGACGGGAAATCGCCGCGCGAGGCCGCTTTGGAAAACAATCACGCCGAGGTCGCCGAGCTACTGCGTTAAGATTTTCAGAATGCCAAACTATAGGAATTTGTCCGATGACGAGTTGTTTCCGCTAATTAAACAGGAGCTTTTCAGCGCGATAATCGGCGACGTTTTGGACAAGATGGGTTATCTGCACTGCTTCCTGCCGCCGCGAATCCGGCCCTTGCGGGACGATATGGTGCTGGCCGGCCGCGCGATGCCGGTATTGGAGACAGATTTGCCGGAGGATCCCGCCCCCGGCCGCAAACCGTTCGGCCTGATGCTGGAAGCGCTCGACGATTTGAAGCCGCACGAGGTCTATGTGACGGCCGGCGCGTCTCCGACGTATGCCCTTTGGGGGGAACTGATGTCCACGCGGGCGATGAAGCTCGGCGCAGCTGGAGCGGTGATGGACGGGTTCGCCCGTGATACCGCAGGCATCCTGCGATTGGGCTTCCCGACGTTCGCGCATGGCAGCTATGCCCAGGACCAGGGGCCGCGGGGCCAGGTTCAGGATTTCCGAACGACGCTGCAAATGGACCGCGTGACGATTCAGCCCGGCGATCTGCTCTTTGGCGACCGGGATGGCGTATTAGTGGTTCCAAGGCAGGCCGAAGAAGAAGCCCTGACGCGAGCATTTGAGAAACTGGAAGGGGAGAATCTGGTGCGGATCGCCATCGAAAACGGCATGTCCACGGTGGAGGCGTTCCGGACATACGGCGTGATGTAATGACGTCCGAAGAATATTACGAATTGGGTCTCCGTCTGGCCGGGGAAGACAAGCTGGGCGATGCGTTCGTGGCGCTGGAAGAGTGCGTAACGCTGAATCCGGACCACGGATTGGCCTGCAAGGAACTGGCGCGCCTATCGCTTCTGGCCAACGAAGTCCGGGCGTTCACGAATTGGCTGCATGAGGCTCAGCGGATCGATGAACGCGACCCCGAACCGCACGTTATGCTGGCGGAGCACTTAACGTCGCGGCGCCGCTGGGAAGAGGCGGACGCAGAGGTGCGTATTGCTCTGCGGAAGGATCCGGGGCCGGAACTGGTGGAGCGTTTGGCGGCGGCGCAAGCGAAAATCCCCGAGCACTATTAGCATGGCGAAGGTATTGATACTGGGGGCGGGTTATACGGGAGGGCGTGTGGCGGCTTTGCTGCGCGCGGGCGGCCATGAGGTTGTCACAACCCGGCGGGTGGGTGGGGATTTGCCCGTCATTCTGCCGAATACGGAGGTGCTCCGATCGCTGCCCGGCAGCGGCTGGCGAGTCCTATGGTCCGCGCCGGCGGTAGACGGGATTGGGGCGCTGGAGGGGATTGCCGATCGTATCGTTTATCTCTCGACCACTGGTGTATATGGCGACCAGCGGACCGTCGATGCGACGACGCCCGCCGCGCCAGCGACGGATCGAACCAGGCTGCGATATGAGGCGGAGCAGCGTGTGTTGGGTGGACCGTGGTCGGCCTGTGTGCTGCGCCCGGCAGCGATCTACGGCCCCGGGCGCGGCGCCCATGAGTCCATTCGAGCCGGCCGTTGGCGTGTAGCCGGGGACGGGTCGAACTACACATCGCGAATCCACGTAGACGATCTGGCGCGCATTGCCGGTGCCGCGATAGTGAGCGATTTAACGGGCGCATGGCCGGTGGCGGACCGGGAGCCCTGCACCAACGCGGAAATCACCCGGTTCTGCTGCGAACTGCTCGGTGCCGAACCGCCTCCCAGCGCGGATGTTTCGGAACTCGACGAAACCCGCCGGGCGGACCGGCGGGTCGACGGCGGCCGCGTGCTTGAACTGCTGGGAGTCTCGCTCCAGCACCCAAGTTATCGAACCGGTATCCCCGCGGCGCTGGCTGCGTCATCCTAGAGGAGTACCATGGCAGATTTTGATGCATTTCTACTCTTGTCGTTTGGCGGGCCGGAGAAACGCGAAGAAGTCCTTCCGTTCCTCGAAAACGTCACGCGGGGCCGCAATGTGCCGCGAGAGCGCCTGCTGGAAGTGGCGGAGCACTATTACCATTTCGACGGCGTCAGCCCGATAAACGATCAGTGCCGCGCCTTGCTCGCCGAACTGCGTCTGGATTTACCCATCTATTGGGGCAACCGGAACTGGCATCCGTTCCTGGCCGATACCCTCAGCCAGTTGATGGCCGATGGACGGAAGAAGGTCCTGGCCTTCCCAACCTCCGCTTTCAGCAGCTACAGCGGATGCCGGCAGTATCGCGAGGATGTTGACCGGGCGCAGGCCGCCATTGGTGCCGGCGCACCGGAGGTTGTCACGGTTCGCCGATTTTTCAACCACCCTTTGTACATCGAAGTCATGGCGGAGTCGCTGCGCGCCGCCCTAGCCGAACGGCCGGGAGCGAAGGTGATCTTTACGGCGCACAGCGTGCCGATGTCGATGGCCAATTCCAGTGCGTACGTATCGCAGTTGATGGAGGCATCCCGGCTGGTGGCGGGCGACGCGGAATGGCGCTTGGCGTACCAGAGCCGGAGCGGGCCGCCCCAAATTCCATGGCTGGAACCGGATATTCTCGACGTCCTGCGCGAGGAGAAGGCGGCTGGCACCACCGATGTAGTTGTGCATCCGATCGGCTTCCTGAGCGACCACATGGAAGTGCTTTACGACCTCGACTACGAGGCCAAGACGCTAGCCGGGGAACTTGGACTAGGGTTCATTCGCGCGGCAACGGCGGGCACCCATCCGCGATTCGTGGAGATGATTCACGAGATCGTCGCCGAATATACTCATGGCGCGCCATCGCGGGCCATTGGAAATCTGCCGGCGCGGCCGATGCAGTGCCCCTTGGATTGCTGTCCGCCGCCTGTTCGCCCGGCCAAATAAACTTCCGCTGAGAGTAATCCGCTGAGAGCGGCACTCTATAATTGGATGTTACTGATGCTCGACGACAAAGAAAAACTCCGCGCCCTGCAGGCTACGCTTGGCGCCATTGAGAAGCAGTTCGGCAAGGGATCGGTCTTGCGGCTGGGTTCGAATGAGGCGGTAGCGCCCATCGCCTCCATTTCCTCCGGCTCCATTTCGGTCGACTACGCCCTAGGTGTAGGGGGACTGCCGCGCGGCCGGATTATCGAGATCTTCGGACCGGAGTCCTCGGGCAAGACGACGCTGGCGCTGCAAGTTGTGGCGCAGGCTCAAAAAGCCGGCGGTATCGCGGCCTACGTTGACGTCGAGCACGCGCTGGATCCTGCCTACGCCAAAAAACTGGGTGTCGATATCGACAACATGCTGGTTTCGCAGCCGGATTACGCCGAGCAGGCGCTCGAGATTGCAAACACGCTGATTGCCTCCAACGCGATCGACGTATTGGTCGTGGACTCGGTGGCGGCGCTGGTCCCGAAGGCCGAGTTGGATGGCGAAATGGGCGATGCCTTCGTTGGCATTCAGGCGCGGCTGATGTCCCAGGCGATGCGGAAGTTGACCGGTGTGGTGGCCAAGAGCAATACCTGCCTGATTTTCATCAACCAGATTCGCGAGAAGATTGGAGTGATGTTCGGGAGCCCGGAGACAACTTCGGGGGGCCGTGCGCTCAAGTTCTATTCCAGTGTCCGTATCGACATCCGCCGGATCTCCGCGATCAAAGAGGGCGAAGCCGTCACCGGTAACCGTACGCGGATCAAAGTGGTGAAGAATAAAGTCGCGGCGCCGTTCCGGGAAGCGGAATTCGACATCATGTACGGCGAGGGGATTTCCCGCGAGGGCGATCTGATCGACCTGGGCGTCGCCAATAGCCTGGTGGAGAAATCCGGATCCTGGTACAGCTTCGCCGGCGAACGAATCGGTCAGGGCCGCGAGAACGCCAAACAGTTTCTGAAGGACAACCAGGACCGCGCCGGAAAATTGGATGCGGACTTGCGGGTGAAGCTCGGGCTGCCTCCCATTGCCACCGAAGAAAAGCCGGCCGCGAAGGGTAAGGGCAGCGCCGCGTAACCATCCGCGAGTGTGCGGAAACGGACAATCCGTTCCGAGTAGGGACAGTCGCCGGGCCAATCGCCAGTAGCTTAGTGTTTTGTTTTCAATGCTCTGGCGATTGGAATCGCAGTTGCGAATAAAGAGGGCGAGGTATCTATGCCCAATCTAGTTCCGGTATCCCGTTATCTTTTGCTCGGCTTCGCGGCCCTGATGTTGGGGGCTGCCATACCCGACCTTGGCACACTTTTGCAACGGGCGAGGGAACTGCGGCAGATCCAGACGATGCGATCCAATGAGCGGACCGTGATCATCGATCGTCTCCCGGTGCGCCAGGGACGCTCGGTCATCCCGCGCGATAGTAAGATTTAAGTAGCTCATGAAATTTCTTGCCGCCGTTCTTTTGCTCTCCTTTTCCGCAATTGCACAACAGAAGCCGGTCGACGACGATATCGTCTGGCTGGACAATTACCAGGCCGCATTAAAAGAAGCCCGGGCTACGGGTAAGCCAATTTTCCTGGAATTTCGCTGCGAGCCTTGAACGAACGGCAGAGTATTCGACGCACAGGTTGTGCTGTCGCCGCCAGATTCGCCCCTAGGAAAGCAGTTGCGGAAATACGTGTGCGTGCGGATCGTCCGCATGGACAACGTGGATATCGGGCTCTTTGAGCACGACCGTAACAACACGCTTTATTTCTACCTGCTGAACGCCGACGAGCAGATCTACATGCGCTATGGCGGGCGGGATGGGCGGTCGCCGGATTCCTATTTGAACCTCGACAGCCTGGCGCTGGCGGCGGAAAAGGGGCTGGAACTGCACAAACAGTATCAGGCCGGGACACTGGCCAAGGTGGCGCGCCCGAAGCCCGATTCACCCCGCAATTATCCGATGCTTGTGGAGCGGACGTTCAAATCCGGCGCCTGCGTGGAGTGCCATCTGATCGGGGACTTCCAGAATCTGCACCGCGAGAAGGACGGGACGCTGGATAAGCTGATTCATCTGTTCCGCTCGCCGGACATCCGGACTTTGGGCATCGAGTTGGATGTGCCGAAAGGCTTGATTGTGAAGGAGGTTCGCGGACCGGCGCAAGTGGCTGGCATGCAGGCCGGGGACCGGATTGCCAAGTGGGAGGGCGACATCATTTGGACGTTCGCCGATCTCCAGCATCGCTACGACAAAGTGCCGCGGACGGCAAAAACGACGTCGCTGACTGTGGAACGCGGCGGAGCATTCAAGGATTTGACGATTTCGCTCCCGACTCGCTGGTGGCTCACCGATACCCGCTACCGCCAATCGAGCATCGAGCCGCGATCGTACTTTGAAGATCGCGCTTTAACGGCGGAGGAAAAATCGAAGGCCGGGCTACCGGCCGACGGGTTCGCCAGCGCTGTAACCTATGTGTCCACGATGGCCTCCAGCGTCGGTTCTCATGAGTTGAAAACCGGCGATATTATCGTCGCCGTGGATGGCAAAGTGCGAGACGAACACGCCAACAGCGCGTCGCTCTACATCACGCTCTACAAGACGCCCGGCGATACCGGCACGCTGGAAGTGCTCCGCGACGGGAAACGAATTTCGATGCCGCTGAAGACGATTCGGATGAGCTTTCGGAAGTAATCTGGAAGTGATGCGCTTGCAATTCTACCTTCTGGCGGCGATGGCGGTCTCGGCGGCGGAGTGGTCGAAACCCCTGGAAATCATCGTCGACGATACGATCTGCGCCAGTTATAAAGCGCGGGTGGACGACGGCGGTAACCTGGTAATCGCCCTAACGCTGGCCAACGGCTGGCACACGTTTGCGATGGATAATCAGATACGCGCGAATGAGAAACTGGCCGGGAAGAAGGCGCTGGGGATGGACAAGCCGACTTCATTTGCGGTCTCCGGCGGGCTGGCAATCGACGGGCCCTGGCGGCAGCCACCGCTTATGGACTTCTCCAAACCCGAGTTGCGGATCTTCTCGTGGGGTTTTGAAAAGCAGGCACTTTTTTCCGCGAAGGCGAGGCGGACGGGCGCCGGGTCGAAGGCCTTCATAGCCGTTAAGGGCCAAGCTTGCACCGAGACAATCTGCAAGGACATCAACCGCGAATTCGAATTGGACCTTGCGTTACCCGCCTCTCCCGCCGAGCCTGAACAAGCCGCTCTCACCGCTATTCGCCAACAGTGAATATACTGGTCGCAGATGTGGCCAGTCCCGTTTCTACTTTTGGCGGCCGGACTCTTTGACGCGGACGTCCTGCCGATTTTTCGCGCCAAGTGCATTGGGTGCCACAGTGCGAAGGTGCGAAGCGGCGGGTTGGCGTTGGAATCGGTCGATGATGCTTTGCGCGGAGGGAAATCCGGCGGGGCGATCATCGCGGGGAAACCTTCGGACAGTCTGCTGCTTTCGCTGGTTGCCGCGGGCAAAATGCCGATGGGCGGCGCCCGACTGACCGATTCCGAGATCACGGCCATTCGGACATGGATTGAACGCGAAGACCGCAAGCCGCCGGTCGCCGAACGGGATGTCACGGCGATTCTGGCCGCCAAATGCTGGGTTTGTCATGGGCGGCGGGAGAAGATGGCGGGCCTCGATTTGCGGACGCACGAATCGATACTGCGCGGCGGGAAGTCGGGGCCTGCGGTGGTGGCCGGGCAGCCGGATAGCAGCTTGCTGGTAAAGCAGATTTCGTCGCAGGCGATGCCGCCACCGAAGCTGCAGGAACAGTATTCAGTGCGCGGATTGACCGATGATGAACTGGCCAAAGTGCGCCAGTGGATCGCCGACGGGTCCCGCCCGGATTTCGAAAAGCCGATGGAAGTCAGTGCGGCGAATGACCCCGCCATTCGCGCTAAGGACCGCGAGTTTTGGGCATTCCAAACGCCGGTCAAGCCGGCAGCGGGTTCCATTGACGCGTTGGCGGCCAAGCCGCTCGCGCCGGTGGCGAAGGATGCGACGCTCTTGCGGCGCGCGTATTTCGATCTGATCGGACTGCCGCCCTCGCCGGAAGACGTCATTGCATTTGAATCGGACAAGGATCCGAAGCGGTACGAGAAGCTTGTAGACAGGCTACTCGAGTCGCCGCGTTATGGGGAACGATGGGCGCGTCACTGGCTGGACGCCGTGGGGTACACCGACAGCGAAGGCGGCAACAGCGGCGATCAGACTCGTCCCCATGCGTGGCGCTACCGGGATTATGTGATTCGTTCGCTGAACGCGAACAAGCCCTATGACAAATTCCTAGTGGAACAGTTGGCCGGGGATGAACTCTTCGATTACCGCGCCGCCAAATCGCTGACGCCGGAACAGATCGATCTGTTGGCTGCTACCGGCTTCTGGCGTACCGCGCCGGACGCAACGTACAGCACGGAACAGAACTTCATCCCGGAGCGGATGGACGTCATCGCGGGACAAATCGAAGTCCTAGGGTCGGCGGTGATGGGTTTGTCGGTCGGCTGCGCTCGCTGCCACGACCACAAATACGATCCGATTCCGACGCGTGACTACTACCGGCTGGTTTCGGTTTTGACGCCCGCGTATGACCCTTATTCGTGGCTGCCGCCGGTGTTCCCATGCGGCGGCGTTGGCGCGAAATGCGATGAGAAAACCACTCGCTACATCCTGCCTACGGCCACATCGGAGTGGGAGGAAGTTACCGCGTTTAACGCGCCGATTGAGGAACGAATCAAGGAATTGCAAGCAGCGGCCGAGGCTTCGAAAAAAGACAAGCCTGCCCTCGACGAACAGATCAAGAAGGAAAAAGCGAAACTAAAGCCGCTGCCATTGATCCGTGCCCTTTTCGATCTGGGCCCCGAACCTCCTCCCACGCGAATTCTGCTGCGCGGCGATGCCACGACGCCCGGCGCCCTGGTCGGGCCTGGAGCGCCGTCGATTCTTTCCGCACCCAACCGCGAGTATCGGCTCCAGCCGCTGGCGCACTCCAGCGGGCGGCGCCTGGCGCTGGCCAAATGGCTGGTTCATCCTGAAAACCCGTTAACGGCGCGAGTGATGGTGAATCGCATTTGGCAGCATCATTTCGGCGAAGGGCTGGTCTCTACTCCCGGGAACTTCGGAAAGATGGGAGCGGCCCCGGCGAATCAAAAACTGCTGGATTGGCTGGCCGTGGAGTTCGTTCGCAGCGGCTGGGATATGAAGGCAATTCACCGGCTGATCATGACTTCGGCCACCTATCGCCAGCAGTCGGGTCCGAACGGCTTCCCGCTTCGGCGAATTGACGCGGAGAACGTCCGTGACGCGATTTTGCAGGTTGCCGGCCGTCTGGAAAACAAAGCCTTCGGTGCTGCCGACAAGTTCAAAGTCCAGCCGGATGGGGAAGTGGTCACAGATAGCACGCGCCGGTCGATTTTTGTCGCGCACCGGCGGACGCAGCCTCTTTCGATGTTGGAGACTTTCGACCAGCCGTTCATGAATCCGAACTGTGTCCGGCGCGGGCTTTCCGTCGTTTCCTCCCAGGCGCTGCACATGATGAACAGCGACCTGACTCGCGACAACGCCAAGTACATGGCGGGCCGTATTGTCGATGCCGTTGGGGACGAGCCCGCCGCGCAGGTCGAGCGTGCCTATTTGCTGGCGTTCGCCCGCCGTCCGTCCGCCGAGGAGACGCAGGCGGCCGTCGCGGCACTGGGACGGATGAACGCCGAGTGGGTGAAGCCGCTAGAAAAGGACCGCCCGGCCGAGCCTGTCGCCACACGAGCAAAATGGCTTGCCCTGTCCACTCTTTGCCACACGCTGATGAATTCCGCCGAGTTCCTGTACATTGATTGAGGACCCCGATGCCGACACGCCGCGACTTCTTTTCCCGTATGTCCGATGGCCTGATGGGCACGGCGCTGGCCGGTCTATTCGCTGAAGACGCGCGGGCCGGTACCGGACTCTACGACCTGACTCCGAAGAAATCGCACCACACGCCGAAGGCGAAGGCCGTCATCCAACTCTTCATGAACGGCGGGCCGAGCCAAGTGGATCTCTTCGACCACAAGCCCGCCCTCGCCAAGCACGCGGGGCAGGCACCGAGCCGCGATCTGGCCGCCGAAGTCCGCGCGGTTCGCGAAACGGGCGGGTTGATGCCGTCGCCGTACAAGTTCACCAGGCATGGCCAGTCGGGCATTGAGCTTTCGGAGATGCTGCCGCATTTGGCGAAAGTCGTCGACAATATCAGCGTCGTGAAATCGATGTACACGACGCATCTGGCGCATGAGGCCGCGCTGTTTTTGATGCACGGCGGGCGCATTCTACCGACGCGTCCTTCGCTCGGTTCCTGGATTACTTATGGCCTGGGCTCGGAGAACCAGAACCTGCCGGCTTATGTGGTGCTGGACGACCCGAAGGGCCCGCCGATCAACTTCATTCAGAATTGGCAGGCGGGTTGGTTGCCGGCCGTTTATCAGGGGACGCGGGTGCGGTCAGAGGGATCGCCGATCCTGAATTTGCATGCGAAGCAGGAGTATCCTGCGGGCATCGTCGATGTCACTCGCAGCCTGCTGCATAAGATGGACGCCGCACACCGGGATTCGCATCCTGGAAACGCGGAATTGGAAGCCCGAATCGCCAACTACGAACTAGCGGCGCGGATGCAAATGGCGGCCACTGATGCGCTGGACGTCGAAAAGGAGAGCGCCGCAACGAAGGCGGCGTACGGCATGAACGACGAGCGCACCGCCTCCTATGGCAAGCGCTGCCTGATGGCACGGCGGTTGGTGGAGCGCGGCGTGCGGCTGGTACAGGTCTACATCGAACAGCAGATTTGGGATAACCACAACAAGATCCGCGCCGGGCTGGAGTACGCGTGCGGGAAGACGGATCAGCCGTCGGCGGCACTCGTTCAGGATTTGAAACTTCGCGGCTTGCTGGACTCCACCCTGGTCGTCTGGGGCGGCGAGTTCGGGCGTCTACCGATTGCGCAGGATCCGGGTCCCAACGCCGGGCGGGATCACGGCCCGTCCGGATTCAGCATTTGGATGGCGGGCGGCGGCATCAAGGGCGGGACCACCTACGGCGCGACCGATGAGATCGGCTACCGCGCGGCGGAGAACAAAGTCAGCGTGCACGACTTCCATGCGACCGTTCTTCATTTATTGGGCATGGATCATCGCAAGCTGGTGTTTGAGCGGGAAGGCCGGAATGAGCGGATTACCGATGAGTTCCCGGCGCGCGTGTTGAACGAAATCATCGTATGAAGCTTTTGGCGCTTGCTGTGGTGTGAAATACAACCGTTTGACACCGTATCAATTGCGGCTTACTCTAGTACTGCCTAGGAGTATGCCAGGAAAAGGACAAATTTTCAGGTCCATCCGGCGCCGGTTAACGGCGTCGTGGCTGCTTTTCCTGTTCGTCCTGGCGCAAGCGGTACCGGTTGTTGCTCTCGCGGCCACTGACGGCATGGAAGGCATGGCGTGCTGCAAGAAGGGGAAAGATTCCTGCTGCCGGCGTAAGCCGATGCAGTCGCCGCCCTCTTTCCGCGCGCCGCACCCTTGCTCGTTACCTTGCTGCGGGACTCCAACCGTACCAATGCATGGCAGCGCGGCTGTCTCTGATTCCGAACTTACATTCGTGGCGTTAGTTCAAGCCGCTCCCGTCCTCGGAGTGACCAGCCAGCAAGCGCGCTCATCGGCCGGTGTCGATCCAAGTCTTTACCAACGCCCTCCTCCAAACTCCCAAGCCTGATCCTTCCCGTTTCGAGAAGAATACCCGCTTGAGGAGAATATATGAAGTGTGTTTCGTTGGCCTTTATATTGGCCATCGCTGGCTTTGGCCAGAGTATTAGTAGCACGTTAAATGGAAGTGTATTAGACGCGCAGGGCCTGGCGATACAAAATGCAAACGTCCGCGTAAGCAACAGAACCACAAACGAAGAGTTTCGTTTACAGACTGACGCCGTTGGCGCCTTTCGCGCCTCGACGCTCCCGCCGGGACTCTATCGCGTAGAGATCACCGCACCGGGCTTCGGCCGCACGACCTATGAGGAAGTGTCGCTAATCGTCGGCCAGGTGCAGACGCTGCGTGCCACGCTCCAGCCGGAGTCCACGAAACAGGAAGTGACCGTTTCGGCCGATGCCGTGACAGCCATTACGTATGACTCCGGCGGCGCGGGGAAGAACTACGGCCAGTCGTTGATGCAGGATCTGCCGATGGTGACCGGCGGACAGGGCCGGAATTTCCGGACGCAGGCCTATTTGACGCCGTCGGTGGCGCAATCGACCGCTGCGCACCGGCCGTTCTCCGTGGCGGGGGCGCGGAATCGAAATGTCAACTATCTGATCGATTCCAACGACTACAACGAGATCGAAGGCGGCATGCTGATGGGGCGCGGGACGAGCGAGCAGCTCATCGCGTCCGAATCGATCGAAGGGATGCAGGTAATCACGCACAATTTCAAGGCCGAGTACGGCCGGCAGAACGGCGCCATTGTGAGCCTGGTCTCCAAGCGCGGCGGGAACGAGTGGCACGGCACGCTCTACGAGTATTTCCGCCACGACAAATTGGCTGCCCGAAACACATTCGACAACGAAAAGCCGGCTTTGCACTTCAACTTTTTCGGCGGTTCCGGCGGCGGGGCATTGAAGAAGGACAAGCTCTTCATCTTCGGAAACTGGGAAGGTTTTAACCGTGTGGTTGGTGCGGCGACGACGATTCAAACGCTACTTCCGGCCCAGCGCCAATTGGCGGTGCCCGCCGTCCGTCCGCTGGTGGCGATGTTTCCAGAGCCTAATGTCGCGGGGACAAATCTCCATCGTGCCAACGCTCCGCAGGGCGGATTTCAGCACACTTTTCTGGTGCGCTTTGATGCGAACTTGAATGATCGCCAGCGGCTGTTCGTCCGGTCCACCTACCTGAACTCGAATAACCAGAACACGTCCGGAGCGGCCCAGAGCAATGCCAACGTAAATACGCAGCCGCAGGGCCACTCGCTCCATCACATCTGGGCGCCGCGCGCGAACGTTGTGAATGAGGCCCGGTTCAACTATACCCGCTACCGGTTGGTCGACACCTTCCAGGAGGACATTTTCCTTGGCGATCCGGCCATCAATGGCGAGCTTGGTTTCTTGCAGGTTAATGGACTGACGTCGCTCGGTTTTTCGAGCTTTCTGGGCCGGCAGACATTTCAAAACAACTATCAGTACACCGACGATCTGACGTTCGTCAAAGGCCGCCACTCAATGAAAACCGGCTTCGCTGCCCGGCGCATGCAGTTGAACAACGGCGTTATCAACGCGCAGTTCAACGGCTCGCTGCGGTTCAACAGCGTCAACGACTTTCTGGCCGGGCGCGCCGCCTCCTATACCCGGAACTTCGGGCAGCCCTATATCGGGCTGCGCGCCACGGAGTTCAATACGTTCTTCCAGGATGACTGGCAGGTGAACCGAAGGCTGCTACTGAACCTCGGCGTGCGCTACGAGTACAATCAGGTCCCTTGGGAAGTCAACGGCCTGATCGCGGAAAAGTACCGGCTGAACAGCGACCCGAACAACATCGCTCCGCGCTTCGGCTTCGCCTATCGGGCGGACAAAGAGGGGAAATCGGTGGTCCGCGGCGGATATGGAATCTACTACAACGTGTTGGAGCTCGTATTCGCCGGGCTGGCTCGTTTCAATCCGCCGCTCATTACCAGCCAAGCCAACGCTTCTCCGCAGTTCCCTAATCTGTTAGCCGGGGCGAGTTCGACGATTCCCAGCGGACTTGTCTATCCGAATGGGAACCTTCGTAACCCTTACTCCCAGCATCTGACGCTTACATTCGAACGGGAACTCTTCAATCCGCAGACGACCCTCAGTGCTGGATACATCGGCAGCCTGGGCCGGAAACTGCCCTTCGTCCAACGCCCCAACGGTGGCGACGGCTTGGCGCAGGGCTCTCGTCCCGATCCGACGGTTGGCGTGGTGAACGTATTGGCCACCGGCCTGAACTCGCACTACCAGGGCCTGCAGTCCGCCTTTACCTGGCAGCGGCGGGGGGCGATGGTGCGCGCCAGCTACACCTGGTCCAAAGCCATCGATACGGCCAGCGATATACCGACCACCAACCAGAATCTGCCGCGGGAAATTCTGCCGCTCGACGAGCGAAACTGGGCCTTGAACCGCGGGCCGGGCGACTTCGACCTCCGGCACATGTTCAATGTCGCCGGGACGTATGAACTGCCCTGGCTGGCCAAGAATCGGTGGCTCGGCGGTTGGAGCGTGCAGGGCATTGTCACGGCCAATAGCGGGCGGCCGTATACGCTTTATTCGGGCACCGACACGCCGTGGGGCAACAACAACAACCGCATCTTCAATCTGCCCGGTACGCTCATCCACAATGGAGGCGATGCGCTGCGGTCGCTGGATCTCGCGCCCGGCGTGACCAAGGCGCAACTTACCCCGGCTCGCGGCGAGTTCGGGACGATTGGCCGGAATACGGAACGTGGGGACACTCTCCTTACCGGTAACATTTCGGTGTTTAAGAATTTTGCGATCACCGAACGGTGGAAACTCCAGTTCCGCGCGGAGTCCTTCAACGTAACGAACACGGTGAGCTATGCGGTGCCGGACGGCGTGTTGAGTTCGGCGAACTTTGGCCAGGCGCTGGCGGCCGAGGATGCCCGCCAGCATCAATTAGTACTGCGGTTGAGCTTTTAGAATTCCGGGAGATTGACGATGAAATTTATACTCTTAGCAGGCGCAATGACCCTCATGGCGGCGGAAGGCCCTCGGACTTTCCGCGCAACCTTTGAGCCCGAGCCGCAATCGCTCGGCGCCGGAAAAAGCCCGAAGTTCTTCGCGCGTCGCGCGCAGGGGCTGATGATGATCAAGACTGTTCCCGGCAAGAATGGCGCCGATCTCATTTTTCAGTCCTCGTCCGACCTGGCCGAGAGCTTCGCCGAAACCATGCGCGTCAACGACACGCCCGGCGAAGTAAACGACCATGGCGAGAATTCACCGCAACTGTTGACTTCGCCCGATGAGGCCACGCTCTACGCAATTTGGAACGGGCGCGATCCGAAGAACCCCGAGGCGACGGCTATTCGATTCTCCAAATCCGGATCCATGCGGATGGCCTGGAGCCCAGCGGTCACCGTCAACGACGATGGAAAGCCGGTCTCACACTCCTTCCAGACCGCGGCTGTGGCGCCCGATGGGACCATTTACATCGCGTGGCTCGATGGACGCGACGGCCGCGGAGCGACCGACGGGGCAACCGGCGGGACAACGTCGATCTATATGACGAAATCGACCGATGGCGGCAAGACATGGTCAAAGAATGTGCGCGTGGGTACCAATGTGTGCCCCTGCTGCCGTGTGACATGGGGCTTCGTGAACGGCAAGGTGATCCTCGGCTGGCGCTACGTGGAGGCCGGCGATATTCGCGATATCTACGTGGCGACATCCGAAGACAAAGGCGATACCTGGGGCAAAGCGGCGCCGGTTTTCAAGGACGGGTGGAAGATCAAGGGCTGCCCGCATGTGGGACCGGCTATGGCCGTAATGAACGGCAAGCTCTACGTGACGTGGTTCACCGAAGGGTCCAATGATCCGTCTATCTATCTCGCCGTTTCGAGCGATGCCGGCAAGACGTTCGCCACGCGGACGAAGCTCTCGGTCGGCACTACCGATCCGACGCATCCGCAGATTGTGGTGAACGAGGACCGTCTCGGTGTAGTCTTCCAGGCCCGTGACGCCAAGATCAAGGGCGGCTGGGGCAAAATGGGCGTCTATTACCGCGAAATTCATGCCGATGGTTCGATGAGCCCGCTCGTTCGCGCCGGGGAAGGCAAGGGCGCTTTAACCTATCCCACCGCGCAGTTGGGCCTCTCCGGCCGTATCTTCCTCGGTTGGACCGAAACCGTGGAGGGCGAGGGGAAAGCGATGCTTTTGCGGGGCCGGCTGGAAAAATAGCCGATACCGGCCCAAGCACAGCGTGGCTACTGGGCGGAGCCGTCGGACTCCGCCCGCGCCACTACCTTTCGAAGCAGTTTCTGCGCCATTTCCCATCCGGTCTCGATGTCGGACCGGTAATGAATTCCGGCCCACATCCGCGAGACGCCCGTCTCCTCGCCGATTCGGCGGTAATAGTCGGCATCCCTGGGGAATAGGTATCCCAAGACGTTTGCACGCGCCGCCGTTAACGCGTGGTTGGCGGGATAGCTTGGGTGGGCCGGCGGCGGAAACAGTATTGGCAGCGTTGGATCTAGCTGCGACGGCCGGATACGCCAATAGGTCATCTTTGCGTCGTGGCTGGTGATTATTTGGTCCCACATTGTGACAGCCAATAGAGCGTAGGCACGAGCGGCCCGCGGGGCGTTGGTATCCAGCCGGTATTCAAACAGCCGCTTTGTTACTTCGTCGAAAAACCAAGTGATGTTACCTTCGGGCGTCTGCCAGAACATCGCTTTTGCGTTGTTTAGGAAGGGCTGCGGAGTCCTCAGCTCAGCAAGTTCCGCGAGCGTCTGCGGTGAATCATGCGCGGGCGGCGGACCGGGACGGAATTCGTCTGGAGAGGATAGGACGAACGGTTTCCACCCAGGAGCATTGGCGAAGACGGGATTCGCGCCAATCCACATGCCTGGCCCGGTGGGGACCGTCCCAGTCCACGGTGTGTTGAACCCGTCGCTTGCGGCGTACTCAGCTACCCGCCGGCCGACTGCGCGACCGAGTTCCAGGCCCGCAAGGACATCGGAGGGATAATGAACACCAGCATAGAGCCGCGACCTTCCCGCTTCTTCGGCTAGGCTGTTGAATGCAGCAGCTTCGGACGGAAACAGATAACTGAGAACGGCTTCAGCGGCGCCGGCCGCGACGGCATGCTCGGAGGGATAAGTTGGGCTGTTAGGAACGCTGAGCGACGGCACTAGCGAGCGGTCCGCGTCGCTCGGCCTTTGACGGTTGTATGTGTACTTTGAATCCCAGGCCGCCACCATAGCGTCGTGCATGGCGACGGCCATCAAAGTGCTACCCCGCCAGCCTACGGGGATGGTAACTCTGCCGTCTAGAATTCTATCGTTTACGATCTCCATCCAACGCATGGCCGGCGACCCCGTATCCCAGAAAGCTATTTGATTCCGGGTGTTGGCATCGGCTGACGCCACGAAAGTCTTGAGCCATGCGATTTCGTCCTGGGCCATAGAGGCCGAGGGCGGCGGAGGAAGCCGCAACTCGGCGCCGGACCGCAAGATCCATGTTTTCCACGTTCCGGCCTTTGGCTCGATTAGACCTTGTGCGAATGTCCTGTTTGGGAAGCAATCGATTGCAAGTACGGCCAGAAGCATCTTTCCAACTGTTAGAATCCACTTCTTTTTCATATAGTTGTATCTCCCTCGAGCGGATGTTACGCCGAGAAAAGCAACCACATAAGGGAACGCCGTGCCGTTTACCGTGAACAGGATCGTGACCGCGAAAGAAACTGTGTCTCAATCAGCCGGAAGCGTTATGCTTTCTGGGCGGAGGTTGTTTTGGCTACACAACGCGACACGGGCGGGCCGCATACCGATGAGTTCCCGAGTTACCCGGACGAAGCGGTGCGGGCGGGACTTGACAACATCCTACAAAGCCGGACTTTTCGCAATGCTCCGAGTCTAAGCCGTTTTCTGCGCTACGTGGTCGAACAAGCGCTGGAAGGGAAGGCGAACCAATCGAAAGAGTATTCGATCGGCGTCGAGGTTTTCGACCGTGGCGAGTCGTTCGACCCCCGGATCGACACGATCGTGCGCGTTCAGGCGAGGCGGCTTCGAGCGAAGCTGGCGTCGTATTACGTATCGGAAGGTCTTACCAGCCCGATCGTTATCGAAATTCCAGTTGGTGAATACGCCGCGGTCTTCCGCCAGTCTCCGCGGCCGGACGCCGCAACGTATCCGGATTCAATTGATGAGATCTTCTCAGGAGTTGCCGACGATCGGCGGCAAACCTCCAGACTGGGCGGGTCTCCCTTGCCGGTTGCTCGTACGCCTTTAGTAGGCCGCGCCAGTGAACTTGGAGTCATAAAGCGGATATTATTATCCGGGAACGTTCGGCTGGTCACTCTAATCGGTGCGGGCGGCAGCGGCAAGACTCGGCTTGCGGTCCAGGCGGCAAAGGAACTCACTAATGATTTTCCCGGTGGAGTCTTTTTTGTCCCATTGGCCTACATTCCAGATCCCGGTTTGGTCGCCGCAGCAATCGCTGAGTCTCTTGGGGTTCGGAATCCTAGCGGCAAACCGGTTGCTTTCGCGCTACGGGAGCACGTACTACTCGCCATGCAAGCGCCGGCGTTGCTCGTCATCGACAATTTCGAACATTTGCTGGGCGCAGCGCCCCTCATCGGCGAACTACTCGATTCATCCGGCGAACTGAAGATCCTGCTGACCAGCCGCGAGGTGCTCCACCTTTACGGAGAACACGAGATCGGCGTGCCGCCGCTGCCGACACCCAATTTGCACCATCTTCCGCCAGTTTCCGAACTGTGCCGTGTTCCCTCCGTGGAACTCTTCGTTCAGAGGGCAACGGCCATCAATCCCCGGTTCGAACTGAATCAGGATAACTCGCGGGCGATTGCGGGAATCTGTAATCGGTTGGATGGACTGCCTCTAGCCATCGAACTTGCGGCCGCCAGATTGAGAACACATACACCCGATGGCCTATTGGCCCGACTCGACAACTCTCTGGAATTGCTCAGTGGCGGCGCCCGAGACGTCCCTGCTCGTCAACGAACACTCCGCAGCACTATCGACTGGAGCCACGTCCTGCTGAACGCAGCGGAACAAAAGCTATTCCGCAGACTGTCGGTGTTTGTCGGTGGATGTACGTTGGAGAGTGCGGAAGCAGTGTGCGACGTTCGCCGCGACCTCGGGCTCGAAGTGTTAACTGGGGTGTCCTCCTTGTTGGACAAGAGTCTTTTACAGCAAATGGACCACAGCGTCGGGCCTTCGCGTTTTGTGATGTTGGAAACCGTTCGAGAGTATGCGCAGGAGCGCTTGATCGAAAGCGGGGAAAGTGAGCAGACCCGGCACGCACACGCGGCGTACGGGCTGGTTGTCGCGGAGGAACGAAACCTGCCGATGACCCCCGCCGAAACTGCCAATTGGATGGAACTCTGCGGTGCCGAGCACGATAATCTCCGCGCCGCTCTCGACTGGCTAATTGAAACCGATCGAGGCGAATGGGCGCTGCGGCTCGGTCTCTCGCTCTACCACTTTTGGGAAGCACGAGAACATCTTGTGGAAGGCCTTGAGCGGTTGCACTCCATTCTCGGTTTAGAAAGTGTGACGGCTCCAAGTGGCGGGAGAGCGCACGCGACGTTCTGCGCGGCTACTCTATCCGCCGCACAGCGCGACTATGATGGGGCATTTCGGCTATTTCGCGAAGCTCTGGAAGAGTACCGAGAGTTGGAAGATGAAAAAGGCGTTGCGGCGATGCTGAGCGCGATCGGCACAAACCGCCGGCTGTGCGGGGACTTGAAGGCCGGGCAGGTGTGGCTGCAACAGGCACTTCTTGCCTACCAAGCATTGCGCGATCGCCCGAGAATTGCAGCGTCATTGAGTAACCTTGCCGATATCGCCGATGCATTGGGTGACTGCTGGACTGCGCGGAAGCTATTTGAGGAAGCGCATCGCATCTTTCTCGAACTCGGCCATTCGGCCAGCGTCGCATGGACCTTTAACCAATTGGGTGGTGTCGCCTTCCGGCAGGGCGAGTTTATCGAAGCACGCCGCCTTTACACACAAGGAGCGAATATGTTTCGACAGTTGGGCGATCAACGGGCCACGGCAAGATGTAATACGGATCTCGGCTACGTTGCTTGCGAACTATATGAGTATGAGGCGGCAAACTCGTTGTTCGGAGAAGCCCTAACGGCGCTTCACGGTTTGAAACATACTTTGAGCATTGCCAGAGTGTTGGAGGGATTCGCTTACCTCGCGATGCGCGAGACCAACTTTCATCGTGCTCTGACGCTTGCCGGCGCCGCCGCCGGACTTCGGAGCAGGCTGGGATCGTCCGCGCGCCCCGACGAAAAGGCCAGCCTGGAGCGGAGTCTTGCGGCCGCCTGGATGCATTTTCAGCCGACCCAAGCCACGGCGATCCGTACGGCGGGCACAAGGATACCGCTCGAAGAAGCGATCCGCTACGCACTCGAGCGCAGCCCCACGGAGGCGGTATCGACGTTTATTGAAAATTAGCTGGATCGATCATCCGGCGAACCGCCGCAACACGATCGACTGGAAACCTGCCTATCCGGCCGTGCTCACGAATCAGCGTTTCGTCGGGGGCATAGTAGATGCAGTAAATCTTATCGTCGGTTACGAAGCTTTGGATCCACCGAAGCTCGGGCCCGAGTTGCTTCATAACTTCGAGTGACCGAAGCGATTCGTCGCGGATCTCGTCTTCGGTGAGCTTGGAAGCACCTGGGATCTCTCGTTCGATCACGAATTCCGGCACTCGGCTACCCCCGCTTCCATGGAGTCATCTTAACATTTAATAGCTAGTTCGAGAGGTCGTGTGGAAACCTCGGACCAAAAGACGGAAATGGGAGCCTAACGGGCGGGAAGCGATTGGGATGTTTGCGGCGACTTATCCAGGGGGACATGAGTGGAGACTAGACCTGAAACGGCCTCGCTTCGTCCAAAGAAACACAAAAAAGCTTAAAACATTTTCGACTGTTTTTGTCATACTGATCGCGGAGGGTTTTCCTTTGCGCGTTCCCATGTTGGCAATGATTTCCCTGGTGGCGGCGGCGCAGACCGCGCCTCTTACGCTTGCCACCTATGACATGTACCGTTACGCCACCGCGGGGCGGACATTCAGTTACAAGTTTTCGCCGGCCGGCGGGATCGCGCCCTATGTATTCTCGGTGGAGGAGGGGTCGGCGCTGCCGCCCGGCCTGCGCCTGAATACAGAAACCGGTGAGCTGACGGGGACGATTCCGCAGGTTGGCGAGTATCGCCATTCCATTTGCATCAGCGATGCCGCGAAGGCCCAGATATGCGTGCCATTCCTGGTGATCGCCGTGCCCAACGAAGGGGACACGTACACCGAGTTGATACCAGCGCGCGTCACGATGGAATATCAGAATCTGGTTGCTAAGCCGGGCGAGTACGCCGAATTCGCCTACGACCCCACCTCCGGCAGCATACCGCCGGGCATGGTGCTGGAGATCACCGGCCGGCTCTACGGCATTCCACGGGCGCCCAACGGCGCGTGGGCCTTCCGCGTTCGAGCCAGGGATTTTGACGGGACGCTTGTTATCCGATCGTTTGTGATCCGTGTGCTTGGCCCGTTGGCCGCCACTACCGTGATGCCGAACGGGTTCAGTAATACGGACTACTCGCAGCAGTTGACCGTCCTTGGCGATCAGCCGCCGCATGTTTGGACCGTGCGCCGCGGGCCGCTGCCCCCGGGTTATGTTTTGAGCGAAAACGGGCGTATTTCCGGCTTGTGTAATCAGCCCGGGCGCTATCCCTTCGCGCTCCGCGTCGCCGATCCCAGCGGCTCCAGCCACGACCGCGACATGGTGCTGACAGTCGAAGCCACCCTCCCGCCTCTTGTCGTTTCAAATAACGAACTTCCCGGCGGCGCGGTGGGCGTGCCGTACCGGCAACAACTGAATGTTTCGGGCGGGAGAGCCCCGTACTCTTATCGGATCGTCGGCCAGTTGCCTCCTGGTATCACTCTGTCTTCCGTGGCCCTTTTTAGCGGAACGCCGACGGCCGAAGGCCTTTACAGATTCACAGTGCAAGTGACTGATGTCTCCGGTACGACAGTTTCGAAAACGCTCGCGATTGCCATCGGGAACCTGCGTTATTCGGGACCATCGACGCTTTCTCTCTTTGCGCAGGAAGAGGCGCGGATTACACTGACGGCCGAGGGCGGAACCGCGCCGTATAAATGGATCGTCGCCTCGGGCGGGTTGCCGACGGGCGTCGGGCTGTCGGAAGCCGGTGTGCTCTCCGGCACAGCCACCGCTGCCGGTTCGTTCAATCCGACCATTCGATTGACCGACGCGGCGGCGCGAACCCTCGAGTTTCCGCTGGCCTTGACGGTGTCTCCAGCGCGGCCGGTGATTTCGACGAATGGAATCGTAAACGGGGCGTCTTTTGCGGCCGGCGCCATCGCTCCCGGGGAAGTGATTACAATCTTCGGCCAGCGGATGGGCCCAGCGACTCTGGCCCCCTTCATTCTCGACGGCAACCGCCGTGTTCCGACCGCCCTGGCGGGAACTCGCGTGCTGATCGGAGGGCTGGCGTCGCCGCTGTTGTACGTAAGTGCGCAGCAGATCGGCGCGATTGTCCCCTACGGAATCGGCGGAAGTCCGACCGTAGACGTCGTGGTGGATGCCAACGGTGTGCGGTCGGCCTCACGGGACGTCCCGCTCGCTGCGTCGGCGCCGGGGCTGTTCACAGTCGATGCCAGCGGCAAGGGCCAGGCTGCGGCGTTAAATCAGGATGGATCTTTGAACGGCCGTTCGACACCTGTAAGACCAGGGGAGGTAATCGTTTTGTTCGGCACCGGTGAAGGCCAGACGCTACCGGCCGGCCAGGATGGCGTGCTGGCTGGCGCCGATATTCCACGGCCTGTACTTCCGGTCCGTGTGCTCATCGGCGGGAAAGAAGCGACGGTCCTCTACGCCGGTGGGGCGCCCGGCCTGGTGAGCGGAGTTTTGCAGGTCAATGCGCGGGTGCCGGCCGATGTTACGGCGGGCGACGCCGTGGAAATTGTGCTGCGGGTGGGCGAAAACGCCAGCATTCCGGGCGTGACGTTGTCCGTCCGTTAAAACCTGTGCTATTCTGAAATCTACCCGAAAGTGGTGTATGTCTACGGGCAGGTTGACACCTGCTTCTGTTTTCGATACACTCGTAAGGTTGTTGTAACTGTAGTGCGGTGAGTTGCTACTTCTGCTGCCGACTACCGTCGCACGTTTTCCGAAGGCGCAATGCCTGAGGTTGTTGCGGCCCGGTTGGTGGTCAGTCCCGCTATCTGTCAGGACCCAAGCGCCTGATGCGACAAGGACTGTTTCCGAAGATCTACTTCCTGGCACATCTCAAAAGTGCAAGTTTCGTCAGCGAGGACATTACATGAATGTTCCGGCTGCGATTCCCCTGATCCTGTGGCTGTAATCCGAAGGCGCCCGCCTGGTGATTATCTTGCCGAGAGGGTCCTTTAAAAAACCGAATTCCAATTTTTGTGCAATTGCAAGGAGAAGGTATCAGTGCCTACCTTTAACCAGCTCGTGCGCCTGGGCCGTAAGCCCACGCGTTACAAGACGGCAAGTCCCGCCCTGCAGGCGTGTCCGCAGAAGCGGGGCGTTTGTACGCGCGTTTACACCACGACCCCGAAAAAGCCGAACTCGGCGCTGCGGAAAGTGGCGCGTGTCCGTCTGACGAACGGTATTGAAGTGACGACGTATATCCCGGGCGAAGGCCACAACCTGCAGGAGCACTCCATTGTGCTGATCCGCGGTGGCCGCGTTAAGGATTTGCCGGGTGTGCGTTATCACGTCGTGCGCGGAACGCTGGACGCCGGCGGCGTCGCCAACCGCAAGCAGAGCCGCTCCAAGTACGGCGCCAAGCGCCCGAAGCAGAAAGCGTAAGGATTTTCAGATATGCCGCGTAGAAGAAGAGCAGAAGTTCGCGAAGTGGCACCGGATCCGATCTTTGGATCGACGCTGGTTGAGAAATTTATCAATTCGCTGATGTGGGAAGGCCGCAAGGCAGTGGCGCAGCGGGTGTTTTACGCCGCCATGAACAGAGTCGGCGAAAAGAGCGGGGGGGAAGAGTCCCTCAAAGTGTTTAAGAAGGCTGTGGAAAACTGCAAGCCGATGCTGGAAGTAAAGACCCGCCGCGTCGGCGGCGCAAACTACCAGGTTCCGGTGGAAGTTCCGCAGAACCGGCGGACTTCGTTAGCTTTCCGCTGGCTGATTACCAATGCGCGGTCGCGCCCGGAAAAGGGCATGCCTGACCGGTTGGCGAATGAACTGCTCGACGCCGCGAACCTCCGCGGCGGAGCGATCAAGAAAAAAGACGACGTCCACCGTATGGCTGAAGCCAACAAAGCTTTCGCCCACTACCGCTGGTAAGGAGATTCGGCAAACTTTTTTATGGCTCGCACTGTACCCCTTGAGCGAATGCGCAATATCGGCATCATGGCGCACATCGATGCTGGTAAGACCACCACAACCGAACGAATCCTCTATTACACCGGCCGTACGTACAAGATTGGCGAAGTCCATGAAGGCACGGCGACGATGGACTGGATGGAGCAGGAGCAGGAACGCGGCATCACGATCACTTCGGCTGCCACGAGCTGCGAGTGGAACGACATCGCGATTAACATCATCGACACGCCCGGCCACGTCGACTTTACGGCGGAAGTTGAGCGCTCGCTGCGTGTTCTGGACGGAGCCGTTGCGGTGTTCGACGCGGTGGCAGGCGTGCAGCCTCAGTCGGAAACGGTGTGGCGCCAGGCCGATAAGTACGGTGTGCCGCGCATTTGCTTCATCAACAAGATGGATCGCGCGGGTGCGGACTTCTTCCACTCGATCGAAACGATTGTCGACCGCTTGCGCTGCAAGCCGGTAGCGATTCAGGTTCCGGTCGGCGCAGAAGATAAGTTCGCCGGCGTTGTGAATCTGGTCACGATGAAGGCGCGTATCTGGCGCGACGAATCGCTCGGCGCCAAATTCGACGACGTCGATATCCCGGCAGATTTGCTGGAACAGGCGCAGCAGTATCGCACGCAGATGATCGAAGCGATTTCCGAGTGCGACGACGAATTGATGAATAAGTATCTGGAAGGCGAAGAGCTGACCCAGGCCGAGATCATCAGGGGAATTCGCAAGGCCACTATCGCCATGCAGATCTTCCCGGTTATCTGCGGTTCGTCCTTTAAAAATAAGGGCGTGCAGGACATGTTGGACGCTGTGGTGATGTATCTCCCCTCCCCGCTCGACATCCCGCCGGTCAAGGGCATCAACCCGGATACAAACGAGGAAGTGGCCCGGCCGTCCGAAGACAGTGCGCCGTTCTCCGGTCTGGTTTTCAAGATCATGACCGACCCGTTCGTCGGCCAGCTCTGCTTCGTCCGCGTGTATTCGGGCAAGCTGACTACCGGTACGAACGCCTACAACGCCGCCAAGCAGAAAAGCGAACGCATTGGCCGCATCGTTAAGATGCACGCCAACAAGCGCGAAGAGATTCAGGAAGTCCTGGCGGGCGACATCTGCGCCTGCGTCGGACTGAAGACGGTTCAGACGGGCGACACGATTTGCGACGAACGCCATCCGGTGATTCTGGAGTCAATCGACTTCCCGGCGCCTGTGATCCAGCTCGCCATCGAGCCCAAATCGAAAGCCGATCAGGAAAAGCTCGGCGTCGCTATCGCCAAGCTGGTGAACGAAGATCCCACCCTCCGCGTCAACACCGACCAGGAGACGGGACAGACCATCCTCGCCGGCATGGGCGAACTGCACCTCGAAATCATCGTCGATCGCATGCGCCGTGAATTCGGCGTGGAGGCCAACGTCGGCAAGCCGCAGGTTGCCTACCGCGAGACCATTCGCTCCAAGGCGGAAGGCCACGGCCGTCACGTCCGCCAGTCCGGTGGTAAGGGTCAATTTGGCGATTGCAAGATCCGGATTGAGCCGCTCGAAGAAGGCAAGGGCTTTGAGTTCGAGAACAAGATCATTGGCGGAACCATTCCGAAGGAATACATCCCCGCGATCGAAAAGGGCATTGTCGAGCGTCTGGAAGGGGGCCTAATTGCCGGCTTCCCGATGTCCGACCTTAAGATCCAGGTTTACGACGGCAGCTACCACGACGTCGATTCTTCGGAAATGGCGTTTAAGATCGCCGGATCGCTAGCAATTCAGGATGCCGTCAAGCGCGCCAGGCCGGTATTGCTGGAGCCGATCATGTCGGTCGAAGTGGTCGTCCCGGACGAATATATGGGCCCCGTTAACGGCGACCTTATTTCGCGCCGCGGCCGGTTGGAAGGCATGGAAATGCGCGGTACGACCCAAGTCATCAAGTCGATGGTCCCGCTGAGCGAAATGTTCGGATACGCCACGGAACTGCGCAGCCGCACGCAAGGCCGCGCCAGCTTCACGATGCACTTCGGACGTTACGAAGAAGTGCCGGCGAACCTCGCCACCGAAATCATCAGTAAGTCCCAGGGCAAGGTTACTACCTAGTCCGCTTCCCGCAAGAGTCTTTAGAGGAGAATCCCTACAATGGCAAAAGAGAAATTTGATCGCTCCAAACCGCACGTCAATGTGGGCACCATCGGCCACATCGACCACGGCAAGACGACATTGACCGCGGCGATCACCAAGACGCTGTCGAAGCACAATCCGAAGAACACCTTCCGCAGCTTTGACTCGATCGACAACGCGCCGGAAGAAAAAGCTCGTGGTATCACGATTGCCGCTTCGCACGTGGAATACGAGACGGCCAACCGTCACTATGCCCACGTCGACTGCCCCGGCCACGCCGACTACATCAAGAACATGATTACCGGTGCGGCGCAGATGGACGGAGCAATCCTCGTCGTCGCGGCCACCGACGGCCCCATGCCCCAGACCCGCGAGCACATCCTGCTGGCCCGCCAGGTCGGTGTGCCCTACATCGTCGTCGCGCTGAACAAGGTCGACATGGTGGAAGACGCCGAACTGCTCGAGCTGGTTGAAATGGAAGTGCGCGAACTGCTCTCCAAGTACGGCTTCCCCGGCGACGATCTGCCGGTCGTGAAGGTCTCCGCTCTCGGCGGATTGAATGGCGAGCCCCAGTGGGAGAAGGCGATCGACGACCTGATGGACGCGGTTGACAAGTACATCCCGCTGCCGGCACGCGTCACCGACCGTCCGTTCCTGATGCCGATCGAAGACATCTTCTCGATTCAGGGCCGCGGCACTGTTGTGACCGGCCGTATCGAAACCGGTATCTGCAAGGTTGGCGAGGAAATGGAAATCGTCGGCTTCCAGGACACCAAGAAGACGGTGGTCACGGGCGTCGAAATGTTCAAGAAGCTGCTGGACGAAGGGCGCGCCGGAGATAACGTCGGCCTGTTGCTGCGCGGTATCGACAAGGAAGGCGTCGAGCGCGGCCAGGTTATCGCCAAGCCGGGTTCCATCAAGCCCCACAAGAAGTTCAAGGGCGAAGTCTACGTGCTGTCGAAAGAAGAAGGCGGCCGTCATACGCCGTTCTTCAACGGTTACCGTCCGCAGTTCTACTTCCGGACCACCGACGTGACGGGTGTGGCGCATCTGCCCGCCGGCACCGAAATGGTGATGCCGGGCGACAACATTCAGATGGAAATCGAACTGATCACCCCGGTCGCTATGGACAAGGGCCTGCGCTTCGCCATTCGCGAAGGCGGCCGTACGGTCGGCGCCGGCACGGTGGCGGAAATCGTTTCTTAACTGCTAGAATGAATGAAGGGGCGTTTCCAGCGCCCCTTTTGTTTGACTTTTTAACGAGAATTCAGGTACCCCCAAATGCCCCGCGAAATCATCACGTTGCAGTGTACGGAAACGAAGCTGAAACTGTACACCACGACCAAGAATAAGAAGAAGTCCACCGAACGCATTGAGTTGATGAAGTACAATCCCAAGCTTCGGAAACATACGCTGCATCGCGAAGTGAAGTAGCAGTAGGCTCGCGGCCCGCCGGCTTTTGGAACGGCGGTGTTTTGCTGTACACTGTTTGTAGCCTTTGCTTCGGAATTTTGACAAAAGCGCCTCCGGCGCTTAGCCAATAACCGAAATACACCGGTACAGGGGCGTAGGTTTAACGGTAGACCAGCGGTCTCCAAAACCGCCTGTGGGGGTTCGAATCCCTCCGCCCCTGCCATCCTTCCCGCCAGAAGAAAGCGTTCGGTCGATACGCATACTTGGGCTGGCGAGAACACGAGATTTTCAGTTTTAAGTCGAGTTGAGCGAATTATCATGGATACCAAAAGCGTGGCAATCGAGCAGAGTCCGGCTCCGCGAAGTGGAATCGCGGCCTGGCCGGAAGCGATCAAAACCTACTTCGAAGAGTTACGGGCGGAAATGCGCCGCGTCACTTGGCCAAACGAAAAGCAGGTAAAAGCTACGACTGTCGTCGTTATCGTGTCAGTGTTTGCTTTTGCCATTTACTTCTTCGTCGTCGATTTCATCATCAGCCGCGGCATTACCCAGATTTTTAAGGTGTTGGCGAAGTAACGCCCCACCGGAAAACCAGAGTGGACCTCATGTCGGATCAGGAACTAGAACAACAGCCAGAGGAGCAGCCGGTCGAACCGGTTGCCGGCATTGAGGCCGTACCCGCCAACGAGCCGCCGCCCAAGCACTGGTACATCATCCACTCTTATTCCGGCTTCGAGAATAAGGTTTCCGAGTCCCTCCGTAGCCGGGCTGCCGCCTTCGGCTTCTCCGAACGCATCGGGCAGATCCTTATCCCCACTGAGGAAGTCTTCGAACTCCGCAACGGCAAGAAAGTCACCAGCAAACGGCTCCTCTATCCCGGCTACGTCCTCGTCGAAATGGAAATGGATGACGAGTTGTGGCACGCCGTCAAGGAAACACCCCGCGTCACCGGTTTTGTAGGCGGCGGTAATCACCCCGTGCCGCTCACGGCTGACGAAGTCAACTCCATCCTCTATCGCCAGGCTAACGCCGGCGACCGCCCCAAGCCCAAACTCACCTTCGAAAAGAACGAAACGGTTCGCATCACCGATGGGCCGTTTACCAACTTCTCCGGCAAGGTGGAGGAGATCAACAGCGACAAGAATACGCTGCGGGTCCTGGTAACGATTTTTGGCCGGTCCACTCCGGTCGAGCTCGACTTCGAGCAAGTGGAAAAGATTCAATAAGTCAACAGGCGAAACGAAATGGCAAAGAAAGTAACAGGGCAGGTTAAGCTGCAGATTCCGGCTGGTAAGGCGACCCCCGCGCCCCCCGTCGGCACCGCTCTCGGTCCGCAGGGCGTCAACATCATGGAGTTCTGCAAGCAGTTTAACGCCAAGACCGGGACCAAAGAAAATGAAGGTCTGATCATTCCGATCGTCATCACGATCTACTCCGATCGATCCTTCACGTTTATCACCAAGACCCCGCCGGTGGCCGTTCTCATCAAGAAGGCGCTCAAACTGGAAAAGGGCTCCCCGACTCCCAACAAGGCCAAGGTCGGAAAGATCACCGAAGCGCAGATCGCCGAGATCGCCAAGCTCAAGATGCCGGATCTCAACAGCTTCACCATTGACTCGGCCATTGCCCAGGTCAAAGGCGCCTGCCGCTCGATGGGCGTCGACGTCACCAAGTAGCAGGCCTTAGTAAAAGGTTTTCAAACCGCCGGACAGCGCTTCCCCGCTATCCGGCGGTTTCGCGTTTACTCCGTCCGCGCCAACCCAGCCTGCGCGCACGCATGCGCAACCTCTACATACCGCACCACCGCATCGTTGCCAATCACATACGGATGCGGGTCGCCGGCCTTCCTCTTGGCCATCGCCGGTAGTTTGTTCTTCGCGTCGTCCAGGTGCGTATGGTTCGCAATAATCACATCGGCGCCGGCCTTGGCAACGATATCCCGGAACCGCGCGGCCGACTGAATATACTGGTCAAACCAAAACTTATTCGGCCGCTCCGGAGTAATATACGCTGGGCTCCCGCTCAGCCAGTTGAATCCGGTTCCTCCCCACGACGCGGCTAAGTGCGGCCTGCCGTTATCCTTTACCGGCACCAGCACCGACAACGTGCCCAGTGTATGTCCCGGCGTAACATACATGGTAATTGTCGTGTCACCCAACGTCAGTTTCTGCCCGTCGGTAGCTACAATATCCCGCCGTGGCTTCAGCCAGAACGCCGTCGTCTTTTCTAATAGGCCCCAATCAGCCTCCGCCATCACAATCTTCGACCCGAAGTGTTCCTGCAGATAGCCTGCCCCGCCCACATGATCCCGGTGCGCGTGGCTGACAATCACATACTTGATCGTCCTCGGATCCAGCCCCAGCTTCTTCAACCCGTTCACAATCTCATCGTCCACCGAGTAGTCGAACAGCGTATCGATAACGATGATCCCTTCTGACGTCGTCACCGCCCAAGCCCCAAAATCCTTCTCGCCAACGAAGTACAGGTTGTCGAATACCTTCACCGGCTCGGCGTGCCACGTAGCCCGGTCCGGTGGTGCATTCTTCGCGGGTTGAATTCCCTCGCGAGGCGGCCTCCCCGCGGGCTTCGGCGGCAACGGCTTGGCAAACTGCGTGCAAATCCCTTCAAAGATCCCGCTATGCTCCTTTCCCGCGGCTTTCCGCGCTGTTTCAATGTGCGCCGCCACAGCGGCTTCCTTTCGCGCATCCGGCGGCTGAGCAGCCATACGAATGCCAATCGCCGTGCCACCCATGGCGATAAGGGATGTAATCAGAAAGGAGCGTAGTTTCATAAAGCGCAAACGCAGAATATCACCCGCAAGCGGCGGTAGGGAAGGGAACATCAATCCAGGTCTTTGATTGCCGGAAAGAATTCCGTTTGTATCCGGAATCAGGCGGCCTGATGGCTTGGCACGTGATCGAGACGGATGAGTTGTTCCACCTTCAATGCAACCATCGCGTACGCCCTGCCATTTTCATCGCAGAACTCGAATTCGTAAATGACCGGAGCCCAGTTCTCAACCACGGTGCCAAACTGGCCACGAACCAGTCTTTCTCCTGGCAAATCCTCCAGAAGCGCCACTACAGAATGCATTTCTATGTCGGCCATTCCTGGACCTTCTGCCTCTTCACAGTACAGAACAACTCGTCAGCCGAGGCAAGTCTTCTCCGATTCGCACGATCCAAGTGCTGCTGACTTTCACCGTTCTGGTTTGGCGGATCAAATCGAAATTAAGGATGTAGCGCTAGCAGTGCGGATTCGCTACGCCTGGCCGGGCTTCCCCGTTTCGTGCCTTGAAGATTCCGGCGTTGGCCGGGTTGCTCTGCCAACTGACGAGCGATATTTCAGAACTCCCACTGGAAGCTGAATTGTGTCTGTCGTGCGTTGAGGGTTTCGATGAGTCCTCGGTACGTGGAGAGTCCGTAGTATGGACTTACGCGCAATGGGTTCGTGCGGTTTGTCAGGTTGTAGATGCCGATGCCGAAGAGAAAAAGTCCGTGCTCCGGCAACCATTCGAATCCCTTGGTGATGCGGAGATCGACGTTGAAGTTTCCGCGTTGGTAGAAAGGGTTGCGTGCGAAGCCGTCAGGGCGCGCGGAAATGGGGTACGCACCGGTGCGGTGGAGATCGGTCGTTGCGAGTGCGTTCACGGGACGAGGGCTGCCTGCGCTGACGATTGGGGCGAAATTGAGGCGTTCGGCAAAATTCCACGGCAGGTCGAGTGGGAGTTCAAAAAGCCCGCTGGCGACGACGCGGTGGGCTTGGTATTGGCGAGATCGTGCCCAGTCCCGGCGCGTGTGCGCGGGGTCCAGCGGGTGTTCGTCATAGTCGCTCGCGTCGTCTTCTGCGCTGCCGGCCGTATACGCGACCAGGTAGGCGACTTCCTTAGCCAGACGACGCCGAAGCGTCACCGTGAACCCTTGATAGCGCGACGCGGCAGACTGCTCAATCGCATAGCGTGGCGGCAGCGTGAACGCGGCGTTGCGGATTCGTGGAAGGTGGAACCCGGCGACGTTCATGTACTCGAAGGCGAGCGTCGTATTGCTATCCAGGGCGCGCTCGACACCCGCAGTGAGCTTGCGTGCATACGTCGGAGTCTGGTCGAACCCTGGATCGGGCGAGTAAACAGAGGGAGCGATGCCCGGAACCGCTGCGGGGAGACTGCCGCCACGCGCTATCGAAAACGCCCTCACCGCATTTTCACCCGTAGCGTACTGCTCGAACGCGTGGATACCATCCTTCTGGATCCCGTCATTCAGGAACGCGAGCGGGTAACGATCGTAGAAGAGGCCGGCGCCGGCACGGAACACCCAAGCTCCCTTGCCGCCCGGCCGCCAAGCGAAGCCGATACGAGGCGCGATGTTTCGCCTCGGTGCTTTGAAGGGAGCCGGAAGCTTCTGGATTTCGTATCGGAAGCCGGCCATGACCGTTACGCCCGGCGCGGCGCGCCACTCGTCCTGCGCCCAAAAGCCGGCCGGGAGCGTCGAGTAGCGCGTCCGCGGATCGCCGAAGCCTTGCAGATAAACGTCGGGCGTTCCACGGACAAAATCGTCCAGAGTCGGGAAAATGAACACGCCGCCGAATCGGTTGGCGAGACGGGCGTCCAGTGACACCCGCTGGACAGAAGCACCGAAGCCGAACATGTGACTGCCGCGCACCAGCGTCGCGGAGTCCACCAATTGCAAGTGATTCTCGGTGCGGGAGGAATCCAGCAGGGCGGACTGGCCGAGACTCGCGACGCCAGGAATCTCAAGCAGCGCGCCACGGCTGTTGGGTGAGAGATCCACGGAACGCCGTGCGAACTGCACGCGGAGGTCGTTCACGAAGGTCGGACCACGGACGGTCTGCCATCCCGCGGCGAGGCTCTGGTCTTGATTACGGCTCGTGCCACGCGCGGATCGCTCACTAAAATTATCGACACCCAGGACCTCGTGGGCGATGCGGGCGCGCGAGATCGCATAGCGCGCCATGAACTCATTCGCCGCATCGACCCGGTGTGTCAGCTTGAATGAGGCCTGCGTGGACGTCGACTCAGACGGGAAGAGGCCTTCAGAGACGGACCGGACGGCCGCGCGTTCGAACCGGGGCGACGCCAGCGCAGCGTTGATCAGAGCCGCGGCACCCGGAACGGCAATCTCCGAGTACTCCTCGCCGGATTCGCGCTGGACCTCCACAGTGGTGGCGAAGAAGGTGCGGTCACGTCGCAGCGGACCGTTCAAGGCTGCTTCGGGCTGATACTCACGGCGCGCCGCGCGCCGCCCCGCATCAACCTCAGGATTGCGGGCGTCGAGAAACGCGTCACCAGCGAAGAGGTTAACGTCACCGTGGAAGCGATTCGTGCCGGAGAGGGTCACAACGTTGAGAATGCCGCCCGCTCCACTCCCGAACTCAGGCGCGACATTCGAAGCGCTGACACGAAATTCCGCGACAGCCTCCTGTCCCACAGCAACAAGGGAAGATCCGGTCGTCTCGTCCCGATTGTCTAGACCATCGATCGAGAGACTGTTATTGCGGGCGCGAAGACCGGCAAAAGTGAAGCCGCTGTCCGGCAGGGCGGAGCGAACTCCCGCTTTAGTGCGAAGCGTGTTGGACCCGGCCGCGGGGGTCGCACCTGGTGCGAGTAGGACGACACCCAGGTAACTGCGTTGCTGCGAGGGCACCTCCTCAAGACTCTCGCGGTTGATACCGACGCCCGCCGTCGGAGCCGTAGTGTCGAGCGCGTCCGGCTGCTCCTGGACGTCGATGGTGCTGTCGGCGGCGGCGAGCTTGAGTTGAATCGTCTGTTCGACAGTTTGGTTCAACGACACGGTGATGTGTGTGATATCGGCGCGCTGAAAACCCTCTTTCTCACAACGGAAGTGATAGGTTCCAATACCAAGACCAGGGATACGGTAGCGACCGTCTGGGCCGGTCCGGGCAGTGCGCGTTGCTCCGGTGGCCTCAAGCGTTACAGTAATCGTGGCATCAGGGATGGAGGCCCCGGTTGGATCGACGACGACCCCTAGAATTGCGGACTGCGCATATGCAGAGACCGCGACGACGAGTAATGCGACGAGACGCGTCATACCGGTAGACCCTTATTTCGGCAGGGCCGTCATCGCCTGCCAATTGATCAGAATGGTCATCGGCTTTGAACGAAATTCAGGAACCGCTTCGGTAAACAGGAATCGCTGGCCGTCGGCTGTGTCATAACTCCAGGAGAGGAACAAGGGCGGCGAGATGTTGGTTTCATACAACGCGACAGGTGTGCCGGGCTCAAAATCCTTAGCGGACTGAATGGGAACCGCCATCAGCTTTCCATCGGGAGCGATGTAGAAAAGTTCCTTCCCATCGCGGCGCCAGCGCGGCTGGCCACCGCCCGCGGCCGCCGAAATCTGGATGCGCTTGCCGGAAGCGGGCTGACCAGGGAGAAAAGGTTGCGCGTAGATATGGGTCTCTCCCGTCTCGTCGGAGGCGTAGACGACCCATCGGCCATCCGGCGAGAACTGGCCGTAGCTATCGTGATAGCTCGTCTCGAGGAAAGGGTAAGGCTCCCCTGAACCATGGAGAGGCAGGATGAAGATGTCGGCCCCCGTCTTTCCGGTGACCCGGCGAAGGATCAAATTTTGCCCGTCCGGCGAAACATTTCCGGGCAACTCAATGACTCCGCTGGAAAGAACGGTCTCAACAGGGCCGCTGGCGTTCCCGTTGCGGCGTTTAATGCCGCCGGCGGGCGCGGACATGAAATAGACGCTCTCCCCGTCGTGCGACCAGACCGGATTGGCTTCGAACGATGGGATGTCGGTAAGCCGGACGAGCCCGCCCCGAGAGTCGGCAGTCCAGATGTCGGTGTTAGCTGATTGGGGCTCTGTGCGAGCGAAAGCAATCCTCGTGCCGGATGGAGAGATGACCGGCATGAAACCGTTCGCGCCGAACGACGGCGCGCCCAAAACGCCGCCGGCCCGGTCGCGCCATACCAGATTGGAATCTCCCAGGCTCCCGTGTCCGATCGCGATAATTCCAGTGCGGGAGACCGAGAAATCCGAGATGGCGACCCCGCCGCCAAAGTGGCCCGTATTATCGATTATGACCTCGGAATTGCCGGTGAGCGTATGGCTCACCAGGTCGAATGCGCCGCCGTACAGCGCGCGCTCGCGGGTGTATAGAAGAAATCCCGAGCCATCAGGATTGGAGGCAAAGGCGGCGTTGGCGTCCGCGGCTACGATTCGCCTTCCAGGCTTACCGGGCTCGTCGATCGAGGCCACATAGATGGCACGGTTCGCCGGAAGTGGGCCGCCGCCAAGGTAAATGAAGTGGCGGTTATCAGGAAGGAATTGCGGCCAAAAATGTTGTGTCTCCCCGTTTGCGGCATCGAGCTGGGTTAGTTGCGTAACCCCTTCTCCTGTGGCGGCAACGCGAGAAATGGTCTTCGAGTGCATCTGCGCGAAGATGATCACGCCGTCGGAATTCCACGACGCGCCTCGCCCTCCGGCAGAGTCGCAGATGATCCGGACGGGTCCGCCCATCGCTTCGACACGCTTAAGCTTTCCGCCGGCATAGAAGCCGATGGTCTTCGAGTCCGGAGACCAAAAAGGATATGCCGCCCCATCTGTGCCTGGAACCGGGCGGGGATTGCCGGAATCGATCGGCCGCACGTAGAGCTGGATACGGCCCTTGACGAAAGCGGAAAATGCCAGCAGCCGGCCATCCGGCGAGATAGCGCTTCCCCCCTGTTCGGGAGCGCCGGAAACAAACTCGCCGCCAGGTGGGGGCGGGATGGAAAGCCGGTAGCTGGGCGGGGCGGGCATGGGGCGTAAATGCCAGCCCCCAACGCTTGCCGCGATGATCACAAGGAGGGCCGCAAATGCGAAAGGCCATCGCGCTCTGGTGTTGAGACGTGGCTCGCTGGTGTGTATGGATTCAAGGTTCCGAGCGATATCGCGGGCCGATTGCCATCGGTCTTCGGGATCTTCCGCCAGGCATCCGCGGATAATATGGCTGAGCCCCGGTGGTTCGACGTGAGCATGCCGCGTTTCGGCGCTTGCACGGCGGCCTGTGAGCATCTCATAAAGCACGCAGCCGAGGGCGTAGATGTCCATTCGATGGTCGGCGCGTTTGCCGGCGCGTTGCTCGGGCGCCATGTAGGCCGGAGTGCCGGCGATTACACCGGTTGCGGTGATGGTTTCATCCCCATTGACCACGCGGGCGACGCCGAAGTCGAGGAGCTTTACCCCGGACTTAGCGACCAGTATGTTCGCCGGCTTCAAGTCGCGGTGAACAATTCCCAGACGGTGCGCCGCGTCGAGCGCGTGAGCGATCTGTGCGCCGAGGCGAAGGACCTCGGCGATCGGCAGTGGACCTTTGAGAGGCTGGCCGTCAACCAGCTCCATGACCAGGAAGTTTTCTCCGACATCAAGAAGAATGCAGATGTGCGGGTGATTCAACGCGGCGATGGCGCGGGCTTCGCGGGAGAAGTGTTCGGTAAAATTCTCGCGCGAAACTTTGAGGGCGACGTGCCGGTTGAGGCGCGTGTCGCGGGCTTTGTAGACCTCTCCCATCCCGCCAGACCCGATGGGTGCTATGACCTCGTAGGGTCCAAGTTTGTCGCCGGCGGCAAGTGCCACTAGTGTAAGAGCTTATCGCAACCCATTGCCCGCGACCATTCAGTCCGATTCTGTAATGTATGAAAGAAGGTTGCGCCTGCGGCTTGCGAGTCTGAAATATCGAGCAGCATAATCCTCGAGCAAGCCCGGATGATCAGCTATGTCCTTTTGCCGGCGGAGAAAGAAGACCTCGCCGATATCCGCAATTACTACCTGGAAGAAGCTGGCTACCGCGTTGCCAGGCAGATCGTTCTTGAATTCGCCGAGCCTTTTCGCCCGCTGAACTATCTCACCCAGATCCTGACATCCTCCTGGCTAGGTGCGCCGCCTCCGGCAAAAACGCTAAGCGCCCGCGAGCCGGGATTCGCGTTTGACGGGACTTGAATGTTGAGCTGATATAGGCCGACGAATCCGGGCGCGGCACCCGCGAAGATCACTGGGGCGAGGTATCCGTCAATGGACGCCAGGATTGCGGCGGTCGTGGGGCGCAGCGGCAAGTTGGGCGCCACCTGGCCGGTGGCAAGAGCGGGGTCAACAGTCCCGAGACCGGAAGCGTAAATGGTAACGTAGCTTCCCCTCGGGGCCGGATTCGCCAGGGAGTTCAAGCTCCCGTCCTGGTTCACAGCAGTGACCAGGCCCTTGCCGTTAGCGCTCTGCGTGTGGAGGCCCGGTACGGCAGTGAGCACATCGAGATTGACCGAATCGCTAGTCGTGCCGTTGTAGGTGATCCTCATGGCGGCCCTGCCGCCGGGTTGGAGGTCGAATGGCACTTGAGCCGTCAACACATACTGGGACACATAGCGGAGCGCCGCCTGCCTGCCGTCGAAGGTCACCTGGACCCCGCCTAGGGTGGTGGGCAGGTCACCCGATGGAGCCAGGACCGCCCTGGCAGGACCAAGATTGAAGCCTGCGATGTTGATCATTTCACCAGGCGCGACCATGCCGGATTGGTTGCCAGCCGTGTTGAAGACAAAATTCGGTCCTGTGATCGGCTTATCGGTGACGGCGGTTCCCGTGAAAACAACACTGAATCCCCGGAGATATCCCGTCCGGTCATCGCTGCCGTTGTTTTCCACCGCAAGGGACCAGATACCCGCCGCAGTTTGGCCGTTGAAGTTGGTCAGAGGCTCAATGCCCCGATAGGATCCGCCGGTCGTCACCGGGCAGACATCGCTATACTTTGTGGCCGCGGTGTCGTCAAACGTAATGTTGCTCAGGCTGCCTGTCTCGCCGCAGTTCCTCTCGAGCAGTTTCGTACGCGTAAGGATGGGCGAGTACATGAAAAGGTTCAGGTCAACCGTGCCGGGGTAGTCGATCTCGACGTTAACAGTCACCTTGGAGATAAGGATCGCCTTCGGCACCGAAATGTTCGCGACGGTGATGATGTTGGCGCTGTCGCGGAAGATGGGCAGCGGGCCGCCTTGATAACTGTAGGTGTACGTCAGAGACTGTGCGTTCGCGGCGGCGGCCAGTAAAAGCGTCAGAACAAAAACTGTGGTCGTAATTCTCTTCATTCTCTTGTCCCCTTTAGAACATGCTTGCGATGTCCCACACTCAAACCAGTCGACTCCCTACTCCTGATGGCCGGATCGCTTTAGACGGCTTAAAAAAATTTGGGCGGGAGTGCGGATCTCTTAGCGTTGACAGGTTTCCGCAAACGCGCCGGCCTCCGCCCGCCGCCCCGCTATACTAACCTCCAATGCGCACCATCCGCCTCCTGCTGCCGTTGGCCGCTTTCATCCTCCACCCCGAAGAATGGTCCCGCTTCCGCGGCCCCAACGGTTCCGGAATCGCCGCCGGCAACGGCTACCCCACCGAATTCAGCCCCAACAAGAATCTCCTTTGGCGCGCACCTGTCCGCCCCGGCAAATCCTCGCCCGTTCTCACCAAAACCAGCATCTTCCTCACCGGCTTCGAAGACGGCAAACTCTATACCCAGTGCCTCGACCGCCAGACCGGTAAGCTCCACTGGGAGCGCGCCGAACCCAAACCGCGCAACGACGGCGTGAGTCTTCTAAACCATCCGGCCGGCATCACCCCCGTCACCGACGGCGAAAACGTTTACGTCTTCTTCAAGGACCTCGGCCTTCTCTCCTACACCGCTGACGGCAAGCTTCGCTGGCGCGTGCCGCTCGGACCGTTCAACAACACCATGGGCCTCGGCGCCTCGCCCATCCTCGCCGGCGATTCCGTCATTCTCCAAATCGACCAATTGGACAACTCCTTCCTCGCCGCCTTCGCCAAATCCAACGGCGAACTCCGCTGGAAAATCGCACGCGAAGAGTCCGAAAGCTGGGGCACGCCGCTCCTCTACCAGCCTCCCGGAAAGCCGCTCCAAATCGTCACCGTCGGGGCCGGCCAACTCGGCGGACACCTCGCCTCCACGGGCAAACGCACCTTCACATTTCCCGGGGTCAGTCCCGTCATGGTCAGCAGTCCGGTGCTCGAAAGGGACACCCTTTACGCCTTCGGATACGGCTTCAGCACCGCCATCCCGATCCCGTTCTCCCGCCAACTCGAAGGCAAAGACAAGAACAAGGACGGCAAACTCTCCCCCGACGAATACGGTACGACGAACGTGATGAACGCCATCGGGCGCTACATCGGAAACCGCAACGGCGAAGTCGATGAGGAGAAATGGGGGCTCTGGCTGAAGCACGTAGGCGGAGCCACCGGCATGGTCGCCCTACAACTCAATCCCGAAGATTCCCAACAGCCCCCCGAACAACTCTGGCGAGTCGACCAAGGCTTCGAAAGCGTCATTCCTACCGTTATCTTCCATGACGGCCTGCTCTACTCGGTGAAGAACGGAGGCATTCTCAGCGCCTTCGACACGACGACCGGCAAGCCCGCCAAAGTGGGCCGGATCGCCGGCGCCCTCGGCGGTTACTCCGCCTCGCCCGTCCTCGCCGCTGGCCTCCTCTATTTCTCCAGCGAAGAAGGCAAAATATCAGTCATCCGCCCCGGCCGCGACTGGGAACTCCTCCACGTCAACGACCTCTCCGATCCCCTCTTCGCCACCCCTGCCCTCTCCGGCGGCCACATCTTCGCCCGCGGTGAAACTACCCTATTCTGCTTCGGAACTCCAAAACCGGCACATTAAAGAACGCCTGCGCATATCCTCGGCTTCGCTGTCCCAAATGCCGTCAGGGCAAATTCTCAGTAAGGTAGAGTTCACTTGTCGAGGAATCCACTTGACTGTAGTACAACCACTTGCGGTCCGCGGTTATATCAATTCCAAGGTAGGCAGCCGCTTTCGCTGTACGGAAACCTAAGTCCTCCAGCTTCTTGGTTGCGAATCGGAAAAACCGGGCGTTGGCAACCCGCGCAGCCGTGCCGATCTGCGAACTGGTGTTCGAGTCGAGCATGTAGATGCCGTCATCCAGCACTCTCCAGTTCCTCGATTTCATCTCCGGTACGATGGGCTCTTCGCGCTGGGTCGCTGTCTCAAGGCGCCAAAGCTCTCCTCCGCTCCGGGTCTTGAGGTAATAGATGAAGCGGCCATCCTTGGAGAACTCGCAACTGAATCCGCCGCCTTTTGTCACCTGGGTTGCGGGCCCGCCCGCCAGTGGAACTCGAAACAATTGCAGTGTACCCGTCCGTGTCGAGGTGAAGTAAACCCACTGGCTGCTCGGGTCAAAACACGGCGTCATGTCGTCGGAAGGTTCGCTCACCAACGCCCTCGGTTCGCCTCCATCCGCGGGCCGGATCCAAATGTCGGCCGTTACGTCCCGCGTTCGCGCGTCGAATGCAATCCATTTGCCGTCCGGCGACCAGGTTGGCGACCCGGCGGTTCCGCCCTCCCGGTTGAAGATAGCCTGGCCATCGCTCATCGAGGAGTTCCAGAGCCATATCTCCCAGCGCGCCTTCCGAAACGAAGAGGTAACAATCTGTCTGCCGTCCGGCGAAATTCTCGGACCGTACTCCTCGTGAATCGTGTCCATGATTTTCTCCGAACGTGCCGCCCGGCCGCCGGCAGGAAATGCTTCGACTCGATACGGCGCAACCACGAAAGCTTGGCGGACGCCGATCATCTGCCGGCCATCTGGCGATAGCCCTCCGGCAATGATCCCGGCCGGAAGCCGCGTCAATTCGGAGCCGTCGGCGTTGCCGATAAAAGACACCAGTGCATTCGACTGTTTCTGACGCGCCGCAATTCGAATCCGCGTTCGGCGAGAAGCGATCTCAATCGATTCCACACGATCAATCTCAGCTCCGAGATCCGGAAACGCAACCGGCTCTAGTTTTCCTCCTGTCACGGATACCCGGTGCAGCGTGAGCCTGTCTCGATTCGTTCCGTAGGACACAAACAGCCACTGTCCGTCCGGGCTGAATTTCGGATTCATGCTGCCGAAATCCTCCGCGACCTTCCGTTCGTTCCCTGCGGAGAGGTCGAGAACAAAAATACCGTGGTGCTCGGTCCCGGAACCCGCGGGCCGCACTAGGGATGCCAGCCGTCCGTCCGGAGAAACGTCGGTTACGATGCCGTCCGCCACCCGGGTTTCATCGCCGCCGAGAGCTGGAATCCAGTAGGAAGTAAAGCCTCTATCGGACTGCCGGTTGAAGTATAGGCGTCGTCCGTCCGGACTGAAACATTGCGGCCATTCGCTCGCCGGGTGATTCGTAAGTTGTAGCGGCTTTCCGCCCTCCATCTGCATGATATAGATGTCCGAATTCTGGCCATCTTGCCCTCCGTCCCACGCAAACACGACAGCGTTGCCGTCGCTGGAGAAAATCGGTAGTTGCTTGCGTCCCGGAAGACTGGCAAGCGGACGCACCGTAAGCGGCGCCGCAGTGACTCGAACCGGCGCCGCTCGCTTCTGGAACCACCAGAGTCCAAGCAGAATAACGCCAAGTCCCCCCAACGCGCCCAGTACCAACCGGAGGTCTAATTTTCGAGCGGGCGGGACGTTAGTCTGCACTTCGGCCGAAGACGCCTGCCTTTTCCCGATGGCGGAAATTTCGGCCTTTGACACCGGATTGGTGGCTGGCAAACTGGCGGCGCTCGTAATGGACGATCGTTGGTGGACCTCGGCATCCCGCTTCAGTCGCTTCAGATCGGAGCGGACATCGGCGGCATGCTGATAACGCATCTCCGGGTCTTTTTCCAGGCACTTGTTGATGATTTCTTCCAGCGGGGCCGGAATATCCGGGTTCAAGCGTGCTACAGGAACCGGAGATTGCTGCAGAATAGATACGAACAAGCTCGCGGTTGAATCTCCGCGAAAGGGGCGTAGCCCTGTGGCCATTTCATACAGCACTACGCCAAAGGAAAACAGATCCGTGCGGTTGTCCAGTATCTTGCCCTGAGCCTGCTCAGGCGACATATAGGCGACCGTCCCCAGTGTGGCGCCCTGCACTGTCAGATGTGGATCGGATTGGATCAGGGTAACGGCGCTGTTTGAGCTCGTTCGGCGTTCGCTCGCGGGCCTGACTTGGGCCAGTCCAAAGTCGAGTATTTTGGCGTGACCCCGTCTCGTAATGAAAATATTGGCGGGCTTGATATCGCGGTGCACGATATCCTGCGAATGGGCCGCGTCGAGGCCATCGGTTATCTCAATTGCGATGTCGATGAGCTGCTGTAGTTCTGGCGGCCGCTCGTGGATCAGTTGTCCTAAAGTTTCGCCATCAAGGAACTCCATCGCAAGAAAGGAACGGCCATTGTGTTCGCCGATGTCGTAAATTGTGCAGATATTTGGGTGATTCAGCGATGAGGCGGCACGAGCTTCGCGCCGGAATCGCTGCAGCATCTGCGAATCCTGAGCCATCTCGTCCGGCAGGAACTTGAGCGCCACGAAGCGGCCGAGACGGGTATCCTCCGCCTTGTACACCACACCCATGCCACCGCCGCCTAGTGTCTCAAGTATTCGGTAATGGGAAATGAGTTCGCCGACCATGTGTGCTACTCGCGCTGCCGGGCTTCTAAGCCACGCACGGCACGTAACTCGTCTGGATTCATCCTGCCGTACGCGGATGTATTTAGTTTATCGTGGCCCTGTCAACCATGCCCCCTGAGTTCGTGCAGTGAGGCGCCCGAGGTCGAAACGGACTCTTCCGCCCGTCGGTCGCCACCAAATCCCGCCGCGGCCTTAGCCAGTTCGCCGTCATCTTCTCTAACAGCCCCCACTCGGCCTCCGCCATCACAATCTTCGACCCGAAGTGTTCCTGCGGATAGCCGCCCCGCGGGCTTCGGAAGCGCCGGCTTTCCGAACAGCGTACAGATCCCTTCAGCACAATTATACGTTTCAGTTGTGCCGCCGCATTCGATGTGCGTGTTTGTGGCTCTCCCTGTTTGTGCTCAACTTTCTGGATTGGGCGTCTTGCCCTTGTCCATTGCGCGCCGTGCATCGAAATAATACTTCAACTCCCACTCACAGTCCTCCATGTTGAAGGCGTCTTCGCTTACCTGTTCATCGGGGCCTAGCTCGATTACTTCCAGATACGCATAGACGTGGCAGAATCCGGTTCCGTCACCGGCCTTAAACGACTCACGAGCAAGCACGGTCCTGTTCTTGTTCACTCTGGACCATTGAGGTGAGTCCTTTTGGCCAATACCGATGGGGAACCACCCGGAGTTCTGGGCAAGTTTCTTCGCCATCTGTTGTTCGGCTAGCGGTTTCAAATGAGCGTTGGCCTCCTCGAAGCTATCGAACTCGCCCAGAATGGCGAAGTCGTTGGTCAACCCATCGAGGTCGAACTCGTCTTCCCACTGCGTGATCAGATATTTACTGGCCCTCGTTGGTGGTGTCATGGCATACCCCCATTTTCTCCATCTTCCTGCACGACCATTTTTTGGAGAGGTAGTCAACTCATTGCATTTCACGACCGGCAACCAGACTCGATACCGACTCTCGCAGGCTCGCTCGGCGCTGCCGCGGGGGCGCGGATCGCTCAGGATCTAAAGTGAGCAGTTCCCTCACACGATCTTAGCGCTTCGCATCAGCGTCAAGAGTCCGGCGCAGTGTTCAACGTGAATGGCCCTTTTGGCAAGTCCGTTTGCGGAGCCGCCACGACCTTGGAAGCGGCGATTCCCTGCCAGTAGTCCTTGGGCGATTGACTGGGCCGGCAGCCGAACTCAACTTTCGGAAAAGCCCTATGCCTGACCATAGAACTTGCACTGTCCTACATGCCACAACAGCCTGTCCAGCACCCTAACCTTGCACGGGCAGGACTCTGAGTGTAATTTCGTTCCGCTGATAACGGGCTCGATTTCCTGATAAACCTGAAGCCACACATCGACGAAGGACGCATATTTTCCCTGCTTTGGACTGGGAGCCAGATGGCGAAGGTGACTAATAACGGTAAGGGCGACGATGGCATTTTTATCGAAGATTGGGACATCATTCGGGTAGCAGGACCATAACGCCTTCGACGTGAGGGAAGTAACGCCGCGAGACGCTGCCTTCTCAAGTCGCATTTCGAGTTGGTTGAACTCCGCAACAATTTTGCTCCTATCAAGGCCCAAAGTTGTGCTCCGCCGTTCGTCGCCGAATGAGATGATCTCGCCTGCTATCACGTCCCTTGTGCCAGCAGGAATCCCCATCAACACACTATAGGAATTGAGCCACTTGACAACAGCCTTCTTCCGCTCTGCGAGATCTCTGCCGCGATCGTTAATCGCATCTATGACTGCATTGTCCTTCTCCGTCTCCTCCTTATCGCAATGAATCTCCTTTTTTGTCAATTCCTTCGCGAGTTGTTTCAAAGTCAGCATCAACTGCTCCCCAAGTTTGTGATGCCGCGTCTTCCACTGCTATCCGCCAGTGTGGGTTCGTACGCGGATACCCGTCGGTCGGACCGGCACTATCAAAGTAACAAATCCACTCGGTATTCCTTTACATCCAAGAACTGCTTGTTGATCAGGCGAGGTTGGCAACCCGGCAGGCATCATCGAGCGGCGCCGCGAATTGACATTGTGCCTGCGCCTCGCAGCCAACCCACAATTTTTACCATAGCCAGCGTGTCCTGGCAGCAGTATGCCAGCAGGGCAGCCTTTAATCGTTGCCGCTCGGCTGCGTCGAGATCACCGTTAATTATCCTCTCCCACGCCACGCCTGCCCCATTTCCTTCCGCAACCTCCAATCCGTCATAAGCCATGCCCGGAACCAGTGCGGGCAGAACCGCCTTGATGGAGAACGATCCTCGAAAATCCGGATGGTAAACGTGCTTTCTCACGAACGGCAATAGGTCCCATAGGCGTCCGCGAACGTTCTTGATTTGCTCTGCGTACTCCGGCAGCCAGTCAGCCAGTTCGCGAAGCCGCTGTGACTCAAAACTGGAATTGTAAACGACGATCTGTCCGCGCTTGCCGAGAACCTTACACAGCGACTTTATAAATTTCAGGCGCGGATCGCCTTGATCGTCAGAAAGAAACTCGAAGTGTTCGAGTGGGGCGTTCAGTGTTGACTGCCGATGCACAGACCATTGAAATGGAATCTGAGAATATGGCCACATCCCGGAAAATCGCGGGATTGCGGGATAGACGGACTCGAAATCCATGAAGAACAGTGGATACTTCAACTGAGACAACTCCTCCTGTAGCGCTTCGCTGATCCATGTTCGCCCAGTAGTCACGGAATTAAAAACACGAGCCTGAATTTCGGTGAGGGAGAAATCTTCCGGGATCTCGGTTATTCGGCTCACGCCAAGTTCGACCAGGGCCCCCTGTTGCTTGACACTCAGTCTCGGGAGTAACGAGATGTGGTGCTCCGGCGGCTCCGGATTGCAGTAGCCGTAGAACTCGCACCGATACGGGTCTGCGCATTGAGGCCCTGGGGAGATGTCAGGAGCGGCCAGCTGAGCCAGGGCCGTCCGTTGGGCGCTCAGAAGCCCAGGCAGATCGGCTTCCAGTTTCCTTATCTGCATCGTTTGATTCTGGATCGCGAAGAGCGTCCCCAGATCGTGCTGGATCCCGTCATAGCGGTAGTCCCTGTTCAGATGCATGAGACAGGCTGAAAAAATATCAAGACCGCAAGCGCTCAGGACGTAGCGTTGAATAGCAAGGTCGTAAAGGTAGTGCGGCTTCACCTCGACTGACGACTTCACTTCGATCAATCGCCAGCGGTTGTTGGGGCGACGCTCGAGTATGTCCACCCGTACCAATGTGTTTGCGTGTTGGAAGGTCGCCTCAAAGATGGCAGGGACAGACGAATCGTCGATTAGCGCGGCGGTATTCGCCAGAGCGCCGTCTATCCCGTTTTCAAAGCCGACAAGAACCCCGCCTGGAAACCGCCTGTGTGCGAGTAGCCCGACTGCCTCTCCCTGTTCGAAACGGGACTCCAGTCCCTCATCCTCCTCTTCCGCAAGTTCTGGCTGATGTACCTGGTAATACAGTCGTTTCAAGCATTGCATGCCTGCGACGAACTTTGATTTCGATATGCGAATTGGACTTGGCGCGGGCATAGAACGAATGCTCACAACGCACACGGCCGGCGGCTTCGCCTGGATGACGGCGCTCGGAAGTTATGCACTTGGTAGTGTAGCGCCGTAGTCGTGGATCGGCGGGGCGCTCCGGGAGGGTGCGACCACTTGTCCCGATATCGGTAGGTGGCTGTCACCGAGCAACGCGTCGACTGTGGCGCTATTTGCTGTCTTGGGTAACAGGTTCATTCGAGGTTCGCTTTTTCGACGATTCAGCGCTGGCCCGAGATCGCACCGGTGGGATTGCTTCTAACATAGACGGCGGTCGCCGCCATGCCGTAGAATCGAATGCAGGAAACGCTATGCAGAAGCGTGAACTTATCGTCCAAGAACTGGATCGGCTTTCTGAGCGTGAGATCGATCGGCTCTTGATCTTCCTTCGCACGCTTGCGGAAGAACAGGCGGATGCCGCGGTCCCTGCGTTGGCCGCGGAGTCCACGCTTGCTAAAGACTGGCTCTCCCCGGAGGAGGACGTAGCCTGGGCCGATTTGTAAGAGGCGATGTGATCGTCCTCAACTTCCCTTTTTCGGACCTTAGCCAGACGAAGCGGAGACCGGCGTTAGTACTGGCGGCCCTGCGGGGAGACGATTTGATCCTCTGCCAGATTACCAGTCAGGCTCTGGAAGATGATTATTCCATCCGTCTCGATGCGTCGGATTTCGTCTCCGGTCGCCTGATCCAAAGTAGCCGTATACGCCCGAACCGGCTCTTCACGGCAGACTCGGGGATCGTCCTCTATCCTGCCGGCCGAATCTCCGCCGGCAAACTCAAGGAGGCGACGGACAAGCTCGCATCGATTCTAACCGCGAAGTAATTCCCTTTTGTCACCTCCACCTTCGAATCTAATCGTTCGGAAACCCAACCACTCCGCGAGCAAACCCCAAAATCGGCACATTAAAAAAACGTAGTGAACTAAACCGCTACGCGGTAGACGGGTGCCAGCGGGCATCGCAGCCGGAGAAGAAAGAAGGAGGTGTGTGGGGGCGAGATCCGGCAGACTGATATCGGGTTGACAGACAACCGAGATCGATCT